>BNJT01001711.1_pt1:0-142500 | contig 151452 bp, 164 predicted proteins | sample 8540491 | NCBI WGS metagenome assembly BNJT01 (sample SAMD00202455, study PRJDB9452) | human saliva metagenome | host: Homo sapiens
ATAGTAGAGTAACCTATTCCCTATTATTTACCAGGGAAGAATGGCCATACCATTGGGATAATAATTAAGCTTACTACGAAGCAAACTAAGATCAATGGAACGCCGGCTTTTACATAGTCTGTAAATTTGTATTGGCCAGGACCAAGTACTAATGTATTTGGAGGTGTACCTACAGGTGTACCGAATGCACAAGATGCAGCAACGCCGATAGCCATCAATACAGCATGAGGGTCAGCGCCCATACCTTGGGCAATGGAGATACCGATAGGAGCCAATAATGCACAAGATGCAGTGTTAGACATGAATTGAGTCATAACACAAGACAATGCAAATAATACAGCTGTTGCAAAGTAAGGGCTAGGGATCAGAACCCATAACGCCAATAACTGCATTTGCAATCATTTTACCTGCACCAGATTGGTCAAGTGCAGTTGCCACTGGCATCATACCAGCAAACAAGAAGATTGTTACCCAGTCAATGGAAGTGTACGCTTGTTTTTCGTTCAAGCAACCAGTTAATACGCAAAGCATTGCGCCAATAACTGCAACCATGCTCAATGGTAAGTTAATACCATAGCCTTTTAGGAAGTCGCCTAAAATCATAGCGATGATTACGCCTAAAAGAATAAGACCGGAGAATAATTGTTTCTTAGGATCGTTAGAAATATCTTCAGCAGCTACTTCTTGTTCTACTTCGCCAGCATCTTGAATTTCATGTTTAGGTAATAAATGTTTACCAATAAGCATCATGAAAATGATAGTAGCGATAGTCAAAGGAATACCAATCCAAGCGAATTCGAAGAAACCAAATGGTTGTTCACCAAATTTAGTTAATGTACCACTTACGATAATGTTTGGAGGTGTACCAACCATTGTAATGATACCACCGATACCTGCAGCAAATGCTAAAGGCATCAATTGGCGAGACGCAGGAATCTTAGCAACAGCACAGATACCAACAACTACTGGAAGTAAAGCAGCTGTTGTACCAGTGTTGGACAAGAATGCGGACATAGTTGCTGTAACAACCATGATTGCAAGCATTAAGCCATTTTCACTAGTACCTGCATGAGATACAACTGTTTCCCCAATTTTTTGAGCTAAACCAGTGTAGAACAATGCAGCACCAACAACGAACATGCCAGCGAACAACACAACTGTACTATCAGATAAACCAGAGAATACAACCTTAGGAGTAATAATCCCCATAAGGCCAAGAGCAATAGCACCGCCTAGAGAAGTAATAGCTAAAGGAATAATTTCCGTAACGAATAAAACAGCCATGACTGCAAGGACGATTAAGGTTTGTTCTGCAGTACCCATACATCATCATCTCCCTTCAGAGAAATGCACTGATTGTATTAGATGAGATATAAAATATAGCCTACAATACTGATAGCAGAAGCCATCAAGAAAGTTATACCATAACCCTCTTTAGTTTTAGGATAGCCAAAAATAACGCTTCTCCTAAAAAACCTCGGCGATTAAACCAAGAATATTTAGTTCTACGTTGGAACCATTTGGCCTTTCCTTCATTACCGATAATCAGTGCAGTAATAAAAAAAACAATAAATGCCCAAATAAAACAAATCAGTATTTTTAATTCTATTGATAACAAGTGACCACCTCTACTATATTCAAAGCACTAGAAGGTTATTCTGTGAATTCTTGTATCACCTAATGACCGATCTGAAAAGCATTTATTGCAAATATACCCTATTTATGCATGAATACATAGAATTGAAGGGTTTTTATATTCACCAATAGGTGTACCTAATTAGGCACACCTTGGTGAATAATTATAAAATTACTAGTGGCTAGACAACATAGCAAGCATTGTACCTGCTGCTACTGCTGTACCAATAACGCCAGCTACGTTTGGACCCATAGCATGCATGAGCAAGAAGTTAGCTGGGTTAGCTTTCGCACCTACTACTTGAGATACGCGAGCTGCCATTGGAACTGCGGATACACCAGCAGAACCAATAAGTGGATTTGTTTTACCACCATCAACAAAGCTCATCAATTTACCGAACAATACGCCACCAGCAGTACCGCCGATAAATGCAACTAAACCTAAACCAATAATTAGGATTGTTTGAGTGCTTAAGAAATGTTCCGCATCCATCGTTAAACCAGTACCAGTTGCTAAGAAGATAGTAACAGTATTGATCAACGCATTTTGAGATGTATCAGACAAACGTTCAGTTACGCCAGATTCACGGAACAAGTTACCTAACATCAACATACCTAAAAGGGATGTAATGGAAGGAAGCAATAAAGAAATGAAGATTGTAGCAACGATTGGGAATACAACTTTTTCAAAACGTGTAACTTCACGCAATTGCTCCATAACAATTTCACGTTCTTTTTGTGTAGTAAATAATTTCATAACAGGTGGTTGAATCAACGGTACCAAAGACATATAAGAATATGCGGCAACCGCGATAGCACCTAATAAATGAGGAGCTAGCTTAGTAGCTAAATAGATAGATGTAGGACCATCTGCACCACCGATAATACCGATAGCAGCCGCTTCTTGAGCTGTAAAGCCAAGCATCATTGCACCACCTAATGCAACGAAAACGCCAATCTGTGCAGCAGCACCTAACAACAATGTTTTAGGGTTAGCAATAAGCGGACCAAAGTCAGTCATTGCACCTACACCAAGGAAAATTAGAGGTGGGAAGATTTCTTGAGAGATACCAGCACTAATAAGCGCCATAACGCCTTCTTCGAAGCCGTTACGAGGGATGTTAGCAAGTACACAACCAAACGCAATCGGACCCAACAATAATGGTTCAAACTCTCTAGCAAATGCTAAATACAATAGGAGCAAACCTACAAGAATCATGATAGCATTGCCTGCGGAAAAAGCGAGGAAACGCTATCATTTATAACGGATTGTATCGCAACAGCAAAAGCCTCCATATGAGTTCCCCTTTCACAAATATAAAATTGTTATATGACGCGGCACGGCCGCGCCATACAAAACTTGGTATTAGCCAAGTACAACCATGTCGTCGCCAGTGGATACAGTTTGGTTAGCAGAAACGCGTACTTCGGAAACTACAGCATCATGTGGAGCTGCGATTTCGTTTTGCATTTTCATAGCTTCAAGGATCAACAAAGTTTCGCCTTTTTTAACTGCTTGGCCAGCGGATACTGCTACAGATAAGATTTTACCAGGCATTGGAGCTTTTACAGTTTCAGCACCTGCTGGAACTGGAGCTGCTGCTGCAGCTGGAGCTGGTGCTGGTGCAGGAGCTGCTTTAGGAGCTGGAGCTGCTGCTGGAGCTGGAGCTGCTGCAGGAGCTGCGCCTTTTACTTCATTAACTTCTACATCATATGCTGTACCATTTACTGTAACGTTGAATTTTTTCATCTTAAATTCCTCCAAAATGTGTATGTCTACACCAAACTTATAAATATTTTTTACACATATAAATCGGATAATCTCAGTGATTATCTAATTAGGCAATAATCTTATCGATTACCGCGCAAGCGACCTTCCATTTTCCAATTGTAGCTTACGATTGGGCGGATGTGCGCGATTTGATCAGCGGAATAACCCATTGCCGCTAATGCACCAACGATTACTGCTACTACATCTTGAGATGGAGCTTTACCGTTAGTTGTTGTAGCATTGCTCATTAAAATGCCTCCTAAAAATTTTAACCTCTACCGCTTAAGCGACCTTCCAAGCGCCATTTAGCACTTGTTGCTGTAGGTCGGATAGATGCAATTTGTTCAGATGAGTACCCCATCGCCACAATGGCACCTACGATAGCTGCTACTACTTCATCCTCATTTTGAGCGGATGCACTTGGTGCAGCAGGAGCTGCTGCTGGAGCTGCAACAGTTGTTTCAGTTTTAGGTACTTCTTTTTTTTTTTCTTAGTTGGATCGACTAAATGTACGATTTCCATAAGAACGCCAAGAAGAATCAACACAACAAACACAACTGTCATATTAATCGCCATAATTAGCCAAGGATTGGTAGTAACTGCTTGTCCTTCCATAATCATTCCCCTTTCTAAAAAAGTAGTAAAGAAAGGTATCTCCCAAATTCGATGATATGTTTACCGAATCGAATTATAATGGAATATTACCATGTTTCTTTGGAGCACGGTTTTCACGTTTGCTTGCAAGCATTGCCAAAGCGTTAATAACTGCTGGACGAGTTTGTTTTGGTTCGATAACTACGTCTACGAAGCCACGTTCAGCAGCTTTGTATGGAGTTGCGAACTCTTCTACGTATTGAGCTGTTTTAGCGTCTTTGTCTTCATCTTTCTTGAAGATGATATTAGCTGCGCCAGCAGGACCCATTACAGCGATTTCGGATGTAGGCCAAGCGTATACTTGGTCAGCGCCCAAATCCTGGGAACACATAGCGAGGTAAGAACCGCCGTATGCTTTACGAGTGATAACAGTAATTTTTGGTACTGTTGCTTCAGAGTAAGCATACAACATTTTAGCACCATGACGAATGATACCGCCCCATTCTTGATTTGTGCCAGGCAAGAAACCAGGAACGTCAACGAAGTTAACGATTGGAATATTGAAAGCATCACAGAAACGGATGAAACGGGAAGATTTGTCAGATGCATTGATGTCCAAGCAACCAGCCATTACTTTTGGTTGGTTAGCAATGATACCAACGGATTGACCATCAAAACGAGCGAAGCAAGTGATGATATTTGTAGCATAGAATGGTTGTACTTCATAGTATTCGCCATTATCTACAGTTTTAGCGATAACATCTTTCATGTCGTAAGGCATGTTACTGTTATCAGGCAATAAGCTGTTTAAGCCTTCGTCTTCACGAGTTGGATCATCACCAGTGTCTACTAATGGAGCATCTTCCATGTTGTTGGATGGCAAGAAGCCTAATAAGTAGCGGATTTGAGCAAGGCAATCATCTTCGTTTTCAGCAGCAAAGTGAGCTACACCGGAAACGGAGTTGTGAGCCATTGCACCACCAAGATCTTCAGCTGTTACTTCTTCACCAGTTACAGATTTGATAACTGCAGGACCAGTGATGAACATTTGAGATGTGTTTTTAACCATGTAGATGAAGTCAGTCAATGCTGGAGAATATACAGCACCACCTGCACATGGACCCATGATTACGGAAATTTGTGGAATAACGCCAGATGCATTTGTATTTTCGAAGAAAATTTTACCGTAACCTGCAAGGGCATCTACTGCTTCTTGAATACGAGCACCGCCGGAGTCGTTGATACCAACGATAGGCGCACCCATTTTCATTGCTAAACGTTGTACTTTAACGATTTTAGCTGCATGCATTTCACCAAGAGAACCACCTTCTACAGTGAAATCTTGTGCGAATGCGTACACTAAACGACCGTCGATAGTACCATAACCAGTTACTACACCTTCGCCTGGTAATTCTTTCTTGTCTTGACCGAAGTTAACACAACGATGTTTAACAAATTGATCAAGTTCAACGAAAGAATTATCATCGAACAATTTAGCCAAACGTTCGCGAGCAGTCATTTGCCTTGAGCATGTTGTTTCTCAATGCGTTTTTCACCACCAGCAGCTTTAACTTTAGCTAGTTTCTCGTGCAATAACTCGATTTTTTCCTGCACTGTTGCCATTATAGCACCTCCAAATAAAACTTGTTACAGTATCATTTTATTTCATTAATAATTAAAGTTCAAGCATGATACATATTTAACATATAACTTGAAATTATATGTATATGTATCTCTATAACTCATACATAATGATGTGAATTGGACACTGTATTATTTCATACGTTGACATAATTCAAGCAATACGCCGCCAGTTGCTTTTGGATGTAAGAAAGCAATTGCGGAGCCGCCTGCACCATAACGAGGTTTTTCGTCAATCATACGAACGCCTTTAGCCATCAAATCAGCAATAGCATTTTCAATATTATCAACGCGCAATGCTACGTGTTGGATACCATCACGACCGCCATTTTTCTCGATGAATTTACCGATAGGGCCATCTGGAGTTGTAGTTTCTAAGAATTCAAGTTCAGCATCGCCACATGGGAAGAAGGATACTTTTACTTTTTGTTCTTCTACGATTTCATCTTCAGGAAGATGTTCCATACCCAATGCATTTTTATAGAATTCTTTAGTTGCTGCTAAATCATTAACACCAATACCGATGTGATCCACTTGTAATACTTTAAAAGCCATTTCGATTATCTCCTTTTCAAGGCTAAATCTCTAGTGCTATGTAGTCGCCGTCTACTTTAGCACGCTTGTCATTACGCCGTTAACAACTGTGTACGGATCGCTTTCGCGTTCATTAACAGCTGTCACTTGGCTATTAAATTCGTCGCTAGTAATGATTTTTTCAGCTACATAACGACCAATTTGTTCATTAATCATTGCGATGATTTCATCACGAGTACGTTCTGCTCGACGAGATTCCAATTCACCAGAATCTTCAAGATACTCAAAATGTTCATCTAAAGCGTCGATGAGTTCATCTACGCCTTGGTCCTTGCTAGCAATGGTGCGCTTAATTGGTGGGCGCCATTTCACTTCACGAGAATCAAGGTCAAGCATCATTTCAATTTCTACATTCAAACGATCGCAACCATCTCGGTCAGCTTTATTGATAGCAAATACATCGCCGATTTCAAGAATACCCGCTTTGATAGCTTGGATATCGTCACCGAGACCAGGAACAAGTACAACTAAAGTAGTATCTGCATTTTTTACAATGTCTACTTCAGATTGACCTACGCCTACTGTTTCAATGATAACTAAATCCATACCAAAGGCATCCATAAGTTTTACAACGTCTGCAGTCTTTTTGGATAAACCACCAAGACTACCACGCGTGCCCATGCTTCGAATGAATACATTTTCGTTTAATGTTAAGTCGTTCATTCGAATACGGTCCCCCAAGATAGCACCACCAGAGAATGGGCTAGTTGGGTCGATGGCAACGATGCCGATTTTTTTACCTTGATCTAAATAATGTTTTACAACTTTATCTGTCAATGTACTTTTACCAGCACCAGGGGCCCCAGTAATACCGAGAATACGTGCATTCCCTGTTTTAGGGTAAATAGCCTTCATAATATCAATGGCATTTTCATACTCGTTTTCTACAGCTGTGATGGACCGTGCTAAGGCTAGTCGAGAACCTTCAAAAAGGCCTTTAACTAAATCCATTCGCTTCACCACCTATCTTTGAATATGGGAATAGAGGGATTCATCTATTCTAAATGAGTCCCTCTCACCCATGCATTAATTATTTAACGTTTTCGTTGATGAATTTAACGATATCGCCAGTTGGTGTACCAGGTGTGAATACAGCAGCTACGCCAGCTTCTTTCAAACCAGGGATATCAGCGTCAGGAATAACGCCACCGCCGATTACAAGTACATCGCCCATACCTTTTGCTTTCAAAAGTTCAACAATTTTAGGGAACAATGTGTTGTGAGCACCGGAAAGAAGGGATAATGCAACTACATTAACGTCTTCAGAAAGAGCTGCTTCAACGATTTGTTCTGGAGTTTGACGAAGACCTGTGTAGATTACTTCGAAACCAGCATCGCGAAGAGCGCGTGCTACTACTTTTGCACCACGGTCATGACCATCAAGACCTGGTTTTGCTACGATTACTCTAATACGTTTTTCTGCCATGATTTATTACCTCCGAAATTAGCCGATATTATAATGTAGAATGAGCTTCGTATTCACCGAATACTTCGCGCAATACATTACAAATTTCACCCAATGTAGCATATGTTTTAACTGCATCAAGAATTAATGGCATCAAGTTAACATTTTCGTCAGCTGCGCCAGCTTTAAGAGCTGCTAATGCTGTGTCAACTGCTGCTTGATCGCGGTTAGCGCGAACTGCTTGAGTTTTCTTGGATTGGTTAACACCTACGGAAGCGTCTACGCGAAGCAAGTCTTTTGGAGCTTCTTCTTCAACTTGGAATTTGTTTACGCCAACGATTGTGCGCAAGCCAGATTCAACTTCCATTTGCCATTTGTAAGCGGATTCTTGAATTTCTTTTTGGATGTAGCCTTTTTCGATTGCTACTACAGCGCCGCCCATTTCATCAATTTTCTTGATGTAAGACATAGCTTCGTCATAGATAGCGTTAGTCATAGCTTCTACATAGTAGGAACCGCCCAATGGGTCAACTACGTCAGCTAAACCAGATTCGTAAGCCACGATTTGTTGAGTACGAAGAGCTACTTGTACAGATGCTTCTGTAGGAAGAGCCAAGCTTCGTCACGAGAGTTTGTATGTAAGGATTGAGTACCGCCCATTACAGCAGCTGCAGTTTGAAGAGCAACACGAACGATGTTGTTGTCAACTTGTTGTGCAGTCAACATGGAACCAGCTGTTTGAGTATGTACACGAAGCATCATGGATTTTGGTTTTTTAGCACCAAAACGTTCTTTCATGATAGTTGCCCATAAGCGACGGGATGCGCGGAATTTAGCAACTTCTTCAAGTACGTTGTTATGAGCATTCCAGAAGAAGGAAAGACGACCAGCGAAGGAGTCAACGTCAAGACCAGCTTTCAAAGCTGCTTCTACGTACGCGATACCATCTGCAATTGTGAATGCGATTTCTTGCGCTGCTGTGGAACCTGCTTCACGGATGTGGTAACCGGAGATAGAAATTGTATTCCATTTTGGAACGTATTGAGAACAATATTCGAAGATATTAGTGATCAAACGCATGGAAGGTTTTGGAGGGAAAATGTAAGTACCGCGAGCTGCATACTCTTTCAAAATATCATTTTGAATTGTACCCATCAATTCAGTGGAAGGTACACCTTGTTTTTCAGCTACTGCGATATACATTGCCAACAAAACAGACGCTGGAGCGTTGATTGTCATGGATGTGGATACTTTGCCAAGGTCGATGCCGTCGAACAAGATTTCCATATCTTTCAAGGAGTCAATCGCAACACCTACTTTACCAACTTCGCCTTCAGCTACAACATCATCAGAGTCATAACCGATTTGTGTAGGCAAGTCAAATGCACAGGAAAGACCAGTTGCACCGGACTCGATTAAGTAACGGTAACGTTTGTTGGATTCTTCAGCAGTTGCGAAACCTGCGTACATACGCATTGTCCAGAAACGGCCACGGTACATAGTAGGTTGTACACCACGAGTATAAGGGAATTCGCCAGGCATCCCCAAATCGCGTTCATAGTCGAAACCTTCGATATCAACTGGTGTATACACACGGTTGTATTTCAAGTTTTGACGTTCTGGAGTTTTTGCACTTCTTTCGTCACAAAGTTTGTTATACTCAGCAATTTGGGCTTTTAAGTTTTCGTAAGCCATGTTTTCATCATCCTCCTAAAAAAACAGGTTTATTTTTTCATGCTTCCAGTTTCTGTGAAGCGTTTATGCCAAGAAAGAGCTTCATCAAGCAACATAGGTGTATGGGCATTCTTTGTTGCTTCTAATGCTTTTTCTAGGTATTCAGTTAACATTGGTTTGTAGTCTGGGTGAGCACATTTTTCAATGATCAAACGAGCTCTTTCCACTGGGCTCAAACCACGGCAGTCAGCCACACCTTGTTCTGTACAGAAAATCATTGTGTCATGTTCTGTATGATCTACGTGAGATACATAAGGAACGATGGAACTGATATCACCGTTTTTAGCAACGGAGTTAGTGCAGAAGATTGTGAGGTATGCGCTACGAGCGAAGTCGCCGGAGCCGCCAACACCATTCATCATTTTGCTACCCATAATATGAGTAGAGTTTACGTTGCCAAAAATATCAAATTCAATTGCAGTATTCATGGCAATAACGCCAAGGCGTCTTGCGATACCAGGGTTGTTGGAAATTTCTTGAGGGCGAAGAATAATTTTTTTACGGTATTCATCGATATTGTCATAGAAACGTTTCAACCCTTCTGGGGAAGGACTCAATGCAGTACCGGAACATACAGTTACTTTATCTGCATCGATAAGGTCAAACATACCATCTTGAATAACTTCAGTGAAGATAGACAAGTTAGTGAATGGACCTTTAGCAAGACCACTGATTACAGCGTTTGCTACGGAACCTACACCAGATTGCAATGGAAGTAAGTTTTCTGGCAAGCGACCACCTTTAATTTCTTCTTGGAAGAAATCAATTAAGTGCTGGCTCATTGCTTTTCGCATCATCATCGATAGGAGCTAGAGGTCTAGTTGTATCAGGGATGTCGCAAGGAACGATAGCCACAATTTTTTCAGGGTCGCAAGGAATTGCATCAGTACCAATGCGATCACCAGGTGTTTCCAATGGAATTGGTTTACGGTATGGTGGATCGAGAGGCTCGTAGATATCATGCATACCTACCAAGGAAAGTGGTTGGGATACGTTTACTTCTACGATAACTTTTTTTGCTTGGCTCACAAATGTTGGGGAGTTACCAACAGATGTTGTAGGAACAATAGAACCATCTTCGTTGATTTGAGCAGCTTCGATAATCGCTACATCTAAATCGCCAAAGAAGCCATAGCGAACGTTTTGTGCCATCAAGCTTAAATGCATGTCGATATAATTTATTTTACCGCCATTTAAAGCTTTACGAGTGTCATTGTTAGTTTGATATGGGAAACGACGATGGATACCGTTAACGCGAGTTAACGCACCGTCAGCTTCATCACCTACAGAAGCACCTGTCCACAAATCGATTTTGAATGGTTCTTTTTCCATTCTTTCTGCCAATGCCAATGGCACAGCTTTTACATAACCGGATGGAGTAAAGCCGGAAATACCAACTTTATCGTTAGGGTTAATCAAAAGAGCTGCTTCAGAAGCAGTGACAATTTTACCTTGGAGGGCCGCACTTTTTACGCGGTCTTTGATGTCTATCACCATTACCATCTCCTTTAAGAGTAACATTGTATAAACGACAGTTTGATCTCTTGGTCGTTCCTTAAACCGACTTCATCGTAGTCCAGAACCAATGTATTGTCAACTTATATGACTAAAATGTATTTTTTTATACACTTCACCAGTGCATTATGACTAAAACGCATAGATTTTCATATTTTCACATAAGTTTTATTCACATCGTTATAACTCACAGGAATTATCGATTTAGTAGTATATATTGATGTTTTTCGGTTAAATCGAACTATCTCTATACAATATATAGAACCTTTTCAATATAAAAACAACATCTTATACACAAGAAATGAACCACACACCTCCCTATAAAAATACAATGATATGCAAAAAACCGGCTTTCAAATGCTAACAATAATGTTCAATTATGTCTAACATTAGAAAACCGGTTAATAATACTTATACTTTACCCTACCATGGTATGTATTAATTATACCATATTATGAAATTATATAGCTACCATAAAATATGCTAATTATACATAATATACCTATTTTATATGGTCACTTGCTGAAAGTTGTACTTTCACAAAGGCTCCAACCCAGCCTAACAATTGCCAAAATACAATGGTCACTTGATGGCTATAGAGCTCAAAGTCAGATAAACCACTAATGAGAACAGCCACCGCTAAGGCGCCTACGCCTATTTGTGCTGCTTGTCGGAATAGATCCCCTTTTAATCGTATAGATGTAATTACATGACCTACAATAACTGCGAGGAATGATAACAAACCGGGGATACCTATTTCGGCTAAAATGTTCAAATATAAATTGTGCGCATGATACATTAAGACATTAGGGCCTTGAATATAGTAGTTATACTCAGGATATACTAAGTAGAATGTATTCCAGCCAATACCAAAGATAGGATTTTCTCGTATGATATACATAGTACTATCCCACAATGCCCAGCGAAGATCCGCTGACGTATCGTGACCTTGGAATATAGACCAAAGTCGTGACGCAATTTCACCTTCATAGAAGTACAAAATGACCGGTACGGCTAACAAGGATAGGAAAAGGCGCCGCTCTACAAAGATTGCCCAATAGAGAATCATAGCGGCAAAGCTAATCCAAATACCACGAGAATAGGTTAAAAGCATCGTTAAGAATAAAACGATACCTATGATGAGCATCGTCACCACGTCACGGGTGCGATTTCTTTCATATAAACGAGAATATAACTAATGCATACGCTTAACACCATCAACAAATAAGCCCCTAACAAGTTAGGATTTTGTAATGTTGATGCCATACGGCGCATCAATGTCGGAAACTGTGCAGCATCTACCCATTCTTTTATATGTATATTAGGAACAAATAGATACTGATAGGCCCCAATAACACAGACAAGAACTGCAGTGCCTAAAAAAGCACGTAGATAATAGTTCCATTGTTTAGGCGTTTGAATATAGGTACGCACTAAATAGTACATCCCACCACCTGCTACAATTTGGTAGAACCAACTTTGAATAGACCAGTCCCAGTTTGGTGACATGAGCGATGATAAACCAGTCCAGATAACAAAGATCATCACGGACCAAGATAGATATCCGGTAGGTAAGCTCAAAGACTTACTAGATATTAAATCATATAGCGCCAGTCCTATAGCTAGCCAAAGGAGTACATCCCCTACCATCGGTTGCAACGGCATAGCCACGACAACACCGTAAATTAGCCGTTCAATATAAAGGTCAGTCGCTTCTGATTAGGAATAAGTGAGAGTTCCATAATCTCACCTTAGTGACTCATCTCATGGTTAAACCACTGACGAGCATCCCCTAGAATATATAACGAACCGCATACGGCAATAATATCGCCAGTCTTAGTATGCTTATAGGCCAATGCCAAAGCCTCCTCAACAGAGTCAGCAGTTTGAGCCGTCGCCTTTGGTACAGTGCGTCGAATGACCTCAACCAAAGCTTCAGGTACTTCTGTTCTATCTGTTGGAGCCGGTACAACTAGAACTGTATCTCCTGCTTTAACAACCTCACGAATGATAGCCTCTTGGTTCTTATCTTTAAGAATGGCCATAACAATTGTTTTTGGAGTATCTTTAAACAATTCAGCATAAGTCATACCGAAAGATTCAGCCCCTGCCGCATTATGGGCACCATCAAAGATAAAGGTGCGATCTAGACCGCGTTTAACTTCGAAACGACCAGCCCACGTAGTGCGCGCAAAACCTTCGCGCATTGTTTCTTCACTGATACTCTTATCTTCTTGCATCAATAGGCGCACAGCCATTAACGCACAAGCGAGGTTTACAGATTGGTGAATACCTGCCATCGTCGTAAAGAGCATAGCAGGCGCTGCATCATTAGTACTGACCGTAATCATTTGACCGCCCGTTACAGCACTGCGACTATCGATGCCAAAATCTTTATTAAAAGCATACAGTTTAGCATTCTTTTCTTTGGCTACGTCCTCAATAATACTGAGAGGCGTACCTTGTGCAGCTGTTACGACAGGTACTTTAGATTTAATGATACCCGCCTTATGACGTGCAATCTCCTCAACAGTGTCACCACAGTACGCTTGATGATCCATAGATACATTAGTAATAACAGATACTTTAGGAGTAACGATATTAGTAGAGTCTAGCAATCCACCTAAACCAACTTCTACTACTGCATAATCTACGCCTTGTTCTTTAAAGAACAAGAATGCGGCTGCCGTCAACATTTCAAATTGCGTCGGTGCCTCTACTCCATTACTGATGATTGTATCTACTGCTGCTTTTACACGATTGATTAATTCACCGAAGGCTTCCTCTGTAATATTTCCATCATTAATTTGAATTCGCTCCGTATAGGATTGAAGGTGAGGCGATGTAAATCGCCCCACCCGTAATCCACTTGTAAACAGTGCGTAGGAAATATATGAGGTAACCGAGCCCTTACCATTCGTACCTGTTACATGAACAATTTTATAGTCCTCTTGCGGATTCCCAAGGGCTTCCATAAGAGCTGTAATTCGTTCAAGGCCAGGCTTAATACCGAATGAGGATGCCTGTTCTAAATAGGCTAAGGCCTCTTGATATGTCATATAAACCTCCTATTATAAGGTTTCAAGGAACGCTTCACGTTCCAATAACGCTTGTTGTTTTTGTTTATATTCTTCTAACTTTTCTTTTTCTTTTGCTACTACAGCTTCTGGAGCTTTTGCTAGGAAACCTTGATTAGACAACTTGCCTTCCAAACGGGAAATTTCTTTTTCCATTTGGATTTTTTCCTTCCCGATACGCTCTCTTTCTTTTTCACCATCGATTAAGTCTTTAAGCAAGAGATATACTTCCATACCATTTACAACTGTTACAGTTGCATTTTCTGGTTTTGGATCATCGGCACCAAGAATAGTTACCTTTTCAGCCCAAGCTAATGTTACGAAGTAATCACTATGATCTGCTACCGTTTGAGCTAATGCTTCATCTGTTGGTGCTACGATAACCTCTGCTTTTTTACCTAACGGCACATTCATTTCAGCACGCATGTTACGAATGCCTTTAATAGCATCCATCATCACTTCCATTTGACGAGCTGCACCGTCAAGATTGTCGAAGTTCAATGCTTCTGGCCATTTTGCAACAACGATGCTATCCCCTTCATGAGGCAAGTGTTGCCAAATATGTTCTGTTACGAACGGCATGAACGGATGTAACAATTCAAGCATTTGACGCAAGATAGTTACGAGCAAGTATTGAACTGTACGACGATCGCGTTCGTTGCTTTCACTGTACAAACGAGGTTTCGCCAATTCAATATACCAGTCACAGTACGTATTCCAAATGAAGTCATATACAGAACTTGCCGCTTCACCTAATTCAAATTTATCGAGGTTAGATGTTACGCTTTGTACTGTTTCATTGTATTTTTGAATAATCCATTGATCAGCTAATGTTAAATCAGCTGCAGTTGGAACGAAGCTTTCATCATAATTCGTAAGATTCATCAATACGAATTTAGAAGCATTCCAAATCTTGTTAGCAAAGTTACGGTTCGCTTCCACACGTTCCATGTAGAAACGCATGTCATTACCAGGTGTATTGCCTGTTACAAGAGTGAAACGCAATGCATCGGCACCAAATTGGTCAATAACATCAAGTGGATTAATACCATTGCCTAAGGATTTACTCATCTTACGACCTTGGCTATCGCGAACAAGACCGTGGATGAAATACGTGTTTGAACGGAATTTCATCTTCAAACTCAAGAGCCATGAAGATCATACGAGCTACCCAGAAGAAGATGATATCGTAACCAGTTACGAGAACACTTGTTGGGTACCATTGTTTAAGCTCTGGAGTTTGGTCAGGCCAGCCCATCGTAGCAAAATGGCCACAAGCCAGAACTGAAACCAGGTATCAAGAACGTCCGGATCTTGTGTTACGTGACCATGACAATGAGGACATTCCGTAATGTCTTCACGACTTACGATAGTTTCACCGCAGTCATCACAGTACCATGCAGGAATACGATGGCCCCACCATAATTGACGAGAAATCGTCCAGTCGCGGATGTTTTCAAGCCAGTTTACATATGTTTTTAGTGAAGCGTTCAGGCACAAACTCTACTTCATGGTCTTTAACAACTTTAAGAGCTGGCTCTGCCAACGGTTTCATATCTACGAACCATTGTTTAGATACCATTGGTTCGATAATTGTATTACAACGGGAGCAATGACCTACCGCATGGTCATGGTCATCGATTTTTTTCAAGCAAGCCTAACTCTTGAAGTTCAGCTACTACTTGTTTACGCGCTTGTTCACGAGGCAAGCCATTGAACTTACCAGCACCCTTCATTCATTGTGGCATCATTGTTCATAACAACGATAGATTCTAAATCGTGACGTTGGCCCATTTCAAAAGTCGTTAGGGTCATGGGCAGGCGTAATTTTTTTACACAACCTGTACCGAAACTTGCATCTACATAGTCATCGGCAATTACAGGAATCTCACGGTTAACGAATGGTAATACCAAAGTTTTACCGATAAGGTCTTTATAACGATCATCTTCAGGGTTTACCGCTACTGCCACATCACCAAACATGGTTTCTGGACGTGTGGTAGCTACTACCACGAAGCGATTATCTTCACCTTTTACAGGATATTTAATATGCCATAAATGGCCATGTTCATCTTCATGTTCAACTTCTACATCAGATAAAGCTGTGGCACAACGAGGGCACCAGTTGATAATGCGCTCACCGCGGTAGATCAAACCTTTTTCATAAAAGCTTTACGAATACTTCACGCACTGCATGGTAGTAACCATCATCCAATGTAAAAGCGTTCGCGAGTCCAGTCACAAGATGCGCCAAGGCTACGGATTTGTTTAACGATAGTATCACCGTATTCTTTTTTCCATTCCCATACGCGTTCTACGAACTTCTCACGACCTAAATCATAGCGAGATTTACCTTCTTCTTTAGCGAGCATCTCTTCTACTTTGATTTGAGTAGCAATACCAGCGTGGTCAGTACCAGGCATCCACAATACATTGTAACCTTGCATGCGTTTAAAACGGATGAGGATATCTTGCAACGTATTATCTAGCGCATGGCCCATGTGAAGCATACCAGTTACATTAGGAGGCGGCAAGACGATACTGAATGGTTCTTTATTAGTGTCTACTTCTTCGTGAAAGTATCCTTGATTTTCCCAATAAGAATACCATTTCCCTTCTATTTCACCGGGGTTATAAGTGGTTAAATTTTCGTAGGTTTTCATCGTTCCTCCTAAAAATACTCCTTAGCGCTTCATAATCTTAGCCAATACAAATAGGCTCGTTTCATATAGCAATATCATAGGTAATGCAATCATCGTTTGAGAGAACATATCCGGTGTTGGTGAAATGACAGCACCTATGATAAAGGATATAAGAATAAATATCTTTCGTTTCGTTTTTAAAAAACGTGATGTTATTAAGTTGAAATATCCCAAGATGATTAAAATCAACGGCAATTCAAAGATAAATCCAAAAGGCAGTACAAAGGACAACACAAAATCCATATACTGACCAATGGAAAACAGCGGTTGTAATTCATCGGTAGCAAAGCCCATGAAGAACTTCACGGCCGCCGGCAATACAAGAAAATAAGAAAATACAATGCCAATTCCGAATAAACCAATCGCTACCGGTAAGATCCAGTTGGACAACTGTTTTTCTCGCACAGTTAGGGCAGGCTTAACAAAGAGCCAAATCTGATGCAGTATAATAGGCGCTGCTATAATGAGCCCCCCCTACTATAGATACTTTCATATATGTAAAGAAAGCTTCAGTAGGTTTCATATAATAGAGCTTGCCCGCAGGCTTGAGGAGTATTTCTAATAATACATCTACATAATAGTAAGAAATACAGGTCCCCACAATAATGGCCACCGCCATCAGAATAAGCCGTTTTCTCAATTCAGATAGATGTCCTACAAGGGATAGCTCCCGAGCTTCATCCATCATTTTCTGTTCCATTTCAGTATAAAGAGGTTCATTCTCTGGGTCCTCAGGAACTTGTAAATTTGCCACCTTATACCGTTCTTGCTCTGCTTTGCTCTGCTTCACGCCGTTTTTGACGAACTACACTATCAAAAGAAGGTTTTTTTATGGGATATTCGAAATCCTGTTTTGGTTCGAACGGCTCCATATTATACCTTTCTATCAGCTAGATTTTCTACAGCCATCACAAGGAATTCCTTCCCTGGAAAATCACGTATAGCTTCAAGAGCAGCAAAAGCATCTTTACAATATTTATCAGCTACTGCCAATGTATTGTCGATACCACCTTGAGCGATAACGTAATCGATAATATCTTGCTCATTACCGCCATTATTCAAGGCTTTAATATCTGCAAGCAATCTATCTTTATTGTCATCATTTACAATACTTAATAAAGGATAGGTCAATAAACCTTCACGTAGGTCATTCCCCACAGGTTTACCTGTAGTTTCAGTCGTTTCACGATAGTCCATGATATCATCTGTAATTTGGAATGCCATCCCCAACGCGTGACCGTATTTTTTCAACTCAACAATTTCAGACTCACTCCAGCCCCCTAAGAGACCACCAAGCTCCATGCAACCTTCCATGAAGTCCGCTGTTTTCTTTTGAGTCTTAGTCATATAGCGCTCAATCCCTTGATCGATACGATATACGTCTTCCATCTGCATGAACTCGCCTTCAACGAGACATGTAATGATATGAGAGAAAATTTGTAAATACTTCATATTGGGCATTTCAGATACGATTTGGAATGCTTTGGCAAACAAGTAATCCCCACTAAGAATGGCGACTTTATTGCCTTTGTGCATATGAATTGTATCTTCACCGCGACGAATCTCAGCTTGATCTAATACATCATCGTGAATCAGGGTTGCTAAATGAAGCATTTCTACGGCTTCTGCAATTCTAATGCGCTGACGTTCTACAGATGTGCCTGCATTGGCAATCAGTAGACATAATTGAGCGCGTAAACGCTTGCCACCAGCCGCTGATAATGGTCGAATCAGTGCATTAAAGTCTTCTGCACCGGTATTAAAAGATGATGCAAGAGATTCTTCAACGCCCCCTAAATCTAGAGCAATGCGTTCCATAATCTCTAACTCATTGGTTTGACTCATGCTTCATCTCCTACTAGAACTGTATTGATGCGTTGTTGTAAAAGCTCACGACCTGTATGTTTTAAGGAGCTATATAAAATAGGCGGTGTATCCGTTGGATACATTTCCTTAATTTTAGCCAAGTTCGCAGACTTTTCTTTAGCTGTTAGCTTGTCAGCTTTAGTAACTACAATTTGTAGTGGCACACCAGCCTCAACAAGCCAGTCATAGGCCACCTTATCAATAGGCATCTCTGGATGACGACCATCGATAAGCAAGCACAACAACATCAATCGTTCAGAATGTAAAATATAATCGGCAATAAAGGAAGACCACAAATTGCGGTTTCCTTTATTTGTCTTTGCAAAACCATACCCAGGAAGGTCTACGAGGAACCAATTGTATCTGCGTTCCTCTGTTTCAGAAATATCCTCTTTTGACTCAATGTCAAAATAGTTTATCGTCTTTGTCTTACCTGGCTGGCCACTAACGAGGGCTAACCCACGATAATTACACAACGAGTTAATCAACGAAGATTTGCCCACATTAGAGCGTCCTAGGAAAGCGATTTCCACAGTATCCCCTTCAGGATATTGATCCGCCTTCACACAGGATGTATTATATTTTGCTGCTATAATACGAGGCCCCTTCGGTTCTTTTCGTGTATATTGTGGTTTTGGCCCCATTTGTTTAGTGGATTTTTTCTTTTTTTGCATTACACAAGTGCCTTTGCTAATACTTCATCCATTGTCTTAACTGGCGTAATAATGAGTCCTTCTTTTACAATGTCAGGTAATTCTGCAATATCCTTTTCATTGCCTTTTGGAATCAATACCTCTTTAATGCCATGAGACAAGGCTGCTAATAATTTCTCTTTTAAACCGCCTATTGGCAATACGCGGCCACGCAATGTAATTTCACCAGTCATGGCAATATCAGAACGAACCTTGCGATTTGTCAAAATAGATACCATAGCCAATGTCATTGTAATACCTGCAGAAGGACCATCTTTAGGCGTTGCCCCTTCTGGCAAGTGAACGTGAATATCGAGTTTCTTATAGAAATCTTCTTCAATTTTTAATGCTTTTGCATTGTGGCGAATGTAACTCATAGCTGCTTGGCCAGATTCTTGCATAACCTTGCCGAGGCTGCCAGTTAATGCCAATTTACCGGTACCATTCATAGTCGTAGCTTCACAAGGTAATACTACGCCACCAACAGAAGTCCAAGCTAAGCCATTTACATAGCCAACTTGCGGTTTCTTTTCCCGTTCTTGATCAACGAAAATCGGAGCACCTAAGAACTCATGAAGATTCTTAGTCGTTACTTTTGGTGCATCGCCACCTTCTTCGACTACTTTGAAAGCGATTTTACGGCAAATCTTAGCAATTGTTTTTTCTAAGGTACGAACACCCGCTTCGCGAGTATATTCGGAAATTACTTTTCTCAACACAGCATCAGATAATTTAACCTTGTAGTCTTCAAGGCCATTTTTCTTAATTTGCTTAGGAGTTAAGTAACGCTTAGCGATTTCTAGTTTCTCTTCTTCCATATAACTGGACAATTCAATGATTTCCATACGGTCTAACAATGGACCAGGAATATTGGATGCTACGTTAGCCGTAGTAATCCAGAATACTTCGGAGAAGTCGAACGGTACTTCGATGAAGTGATCGCTAAATGTACTATTTTGTTCAGGATCCAACACCTCTAATAATGCAGAGGATGGATCACCTTTATAGTCAGATGCGAGTTTGTCAATTTCATCCAGTAAGAATACAGGATTCTTAGTACCTACATTCTTTAGACCTTGGATCATGCGACCCGGCAAGGCGCCAATATACGTACGACGATGACCGCGGATTTCAGCTTCATCGCGAACACCACCCAAGGATGCACGGATAAACTTACGATTCATCGATTTAGCAATAGATGTGGCCAAGGATGTTTTACCAACCCCTGGTGGGCCAACTAAGCAGAGAATGGAACCACTATTTTTACCAGTTAACTTACGAACAGCTAAGAATTCAAGGATGCGTTTTTTTACCTTTTCAAGGCCATAATGGTCAGCATCAAGCATCGCATGAGCTTCCTTGATGTCTAAGCGGTCTTCAGTTAATTCATTCCACGGTAACGCCAATACCCAATCTAGGTAATTGCGCAAAATTGTTGCTTCTGGCATCAATTGTGGCATGCGGCTATAACGAGAAATTTCTTTATCAATACGCGTATGTACATCTTCACTTAAGTTAAGCGCTTTCAATTTAACGCGTAATTCTTCTGCTTCTTCCTCTGGATCACCTTTGTCACCCAACTCATCGTGGATAACTCGAATTTTTTCGCGCAAGAAATATTCTTTTTGCGCTTTTTCCATGGATTGTCGCACTTGGTTATTAATAGAATTTTCCAAATCAGAGATTTGTAGCTCCATATTTAAGATGCCTACAATCATATTTAGACGACGAGCTACAGATAATTCCTCTAGTAACTCTTGGCGTTTTAAATTATTGATCGGCAACAAGAATGCAACTTGATCAGCTAATTCACATGGGATCACGCAATTCCATAACGCGCGTTACCCCTTCATCTGTAACAGATTTAGCTTCTTCTGCCCATTCACCGAATTTAGACTGTACAAGACGACGGTAAGCTTCTAGCTCTACATCGTCTTCGAAACTCAGAGGCTACGCGTTCGTAGTCCCCTACATAGTACGGATCCATACTTGTAATATTCATTACGCGAATACGTGTAATGCCCTCTACAAGAACACGTACAATACCACCTGGTAAGCGTAACATTTGCTTGATTTACTAATGTACCCATTTGGGCTAAATCATGAACGGTCGGTGCATCAACAGCATCATCCTTTTGGGTCACAACTGCTAAAATGCGATCCTCGTTCATCGCGGCCTCTACCGCTTTAATGGATTTGTCTCGACCGATATCGAGGTGAATCACGATATTTGGGTATACAACCATGCCTCTAAGAGGTACGGTAGGGATCCCAATTTCGAGTAAATTCATACTTCCTCCAGGTATTTATATTATGAAAAGAAACTCATTCCTACACAGAAATGAGTTTCTTCGAATTACGATTTCAACTGGATGTCTTGGTCTGCCTCATTTTTGAGTATAGGTTCACCTGTGCTCAGCACGGATTCACGATTCACGATGCACTTAGTTACTTCCGGCATGGAAGGAACTTCGAACATAACGCGTTTCATCACCTTTTCAATGATAGCACGCAAACCACGAGCACCTGTTTTTCGCTGTAATGCTTCATCAGCGATTTCTTCTAATGCATCTTCAGTGAAAGTTAACTCTACACCATCAAGGGATAGAATTTTTTCATATTGTTTTGTTAATGCATTTTTAGGCTTTGTCAAAATTTGGATTAATGCATCTCTGTCCAATTGGTCTAATGTTACCATCACAGGTAAACGGCCAATGAACTCAGGAATCAAACCAAACTTCAATAAATCTTCAGGTACAACATCTTTTAAGATAGCCGATACATTACGTTCTTCTTTACGTTGCACGTCTGCACCAAAACCAAGGGTTTTCTTAGCGGTACGCTTTGTAATAACCCGATCCATACCATCAAATGCACCACCACAAATAAAGAGAATATTTGTCGTGTCAATTTGAAGCATTTCTTGATTTGGATGCTTTCTACCACCTTGAGGCGGAACAGAAGCAACGGTACCTTCTAAGATTTTAAGCAATGCTTGTTGTACACCTTCACCAGACACGTCACGTGTGATGGAAGGATTCTCAGACTTACGAGCAATCTTATCAATTTCATCGATATAGATAATGCCGCGCTCAGCCCGAGCTATATCATAATCTGCAGCTTGGATAATTTTGAGTAAGATATTTTCTACGTCTTCCCCTACATAACCAGCCTCAGTTAAGCTTGTAGCATCTGCAATAGCAAATGGCACTTCTAGCATTTTCGCTAAGGTTTGAGCCAATAGTGTTTTACCACTACCAGTAGGACCAATGAACAATACATTAGCCTTTTGTAATTCTACATCATCTACTACATTATCTGTTTGTAAGCGTTTGTAGTGATTATATACAGCCACAGCTAAAGAGATTTTAGCATCATCTTGACCAATAACATATTCGTCAAGATGAGCCTTAATATCTCTCGGCGTTGGCAATTCTTTTAAGTTGAAGTCATCCGTTTCAACAGCACCCAACTCATCAGCAATGATACGTTCACATACTTCAACGCATTCATCACAAATATACACGTTAGGACCCGCCACTAATTTGCGGACTTCTTCGCTTGTGCGTCCACAAAAACTGCAGCGCATAGTGTCTTTATCTTTTGCCAAGGGGCGCCTCCATTACTTGCTTTCTACAGGTTCTCTAGTGAGTACCTCATCGATTAAGCCGTATTCAACGGCATCCTGAGCACTCATGAAGTTATCGCGATCTGTATCGCGAGCTACTACTTCAATATCTTGTCCACTGCGAGAAGCTAAGATACCATTTAATTCTTCACGCATGCGAAGAATCTCACGGGCATGGATTTCAATTTCAGATGCTTGCCCTTGTACACCACCTAATGGTTGGTGAATCATAACGCGTGCATGAGGTAACGCATAACGTTTGCCTTTAGTACCTGCTGTTAAAAGCACAGCACCCATGCTCGCCGCAGAGCCTACACAAATGGTAGACACATCTGGTTTGATATATTGCATCGTATCATAAATAGCCATACCGGCAGTTACAACACCGCCGGGGCTATTAATGTACAAATGGATATCCTTGTCAGGATCCTCTGCTTCTAGGAATAGCATTTGCGCAATAACCGCATTAGCCACATTATCATCGATAGGACCACCGAGGAAGATAATGCGATCCTTTAATAAGCGAGAGTAAATATCATAGGAACGCTCACCGCGTTCACTTTGTTCAACTACGATTGGTACATACATATATTCACCTTTTCATGTACCTAGTTGAGCAAACTATTATTCAGCTGCTTCAGCGCCTTTTGCATTATCAATAATGAATCGAGCTGCTTTTTTGCGAGCTACAGAGCCTGCCAACATAGCTACACGACCTTCTTTTGCAATAATATCCCAAACTTCTTTAGGATCTGCCCCAAAGTTTTGAGCCATAATGAAGATTTCACGATTCATGTCGTCAGGAGTTACGTCGATACCTTCAGCAGTTGCGATAGCATCTAATACTAAATCAGCGCGTACGTTTTCAGCTGCGGAGTCTTTGTATTCAGAACGTAAATCTTCGATAGTTTTGTTGGAGAATTTTAAGTAGTCATCAAGTTTCAAGCCACGACCTTCCATATTCATAGCCAATTCTTGAATCATTTGGTCTACACGATCTTCGATCATTACTTCTGGGATTTCAACAGTAGCGTTTTTAACAGCTGTTTGAATCAAGTCAGCATTGTAAGTATCGATTGCGCGACGGGAAGCTTCTTCTTCCATTTTAGCGCGAAGATCTTTTTTCAATTCTTCAATAGTTTCGTAAGAGCTTGCTTCTTTTGCGAACTCGTCGTTCAATTCAGGCAATTCTTTACGTTTAATGTCATGGATGTGAGTTTTGAATTCTGCTTCTTTACCAGCAAGTTCTGCTACGAAGTAGTCTTCAGGGAATGTTACTTTTACAGTTACATCATCGCCAGCTTTAGCACCGATCAATTGATCTTCAAAGCCAGGAATGAAGCTACCGGAACCGATTTGTAATGGGTAGGATTTACCTTCACCACCATCGAATGGTTTACCGTCAATGGAACCAGCGAAGTCGATTACTGCAAAGTCGTCTTTTTGAATTGTAGCGCCTTCTTCAGCAACAACCATTTTCGCTTGTTGTTCACGAATGTTGTTCAATTGTTCTTCGATTTGTTCATCAGTTACTGTAGCATCTTGTTTTTCAGCTTCTAAGCCTTTGTAATCGCCAAGTTTAACTTCAGGGACGTTTAGTTACAGTAGCTTTAAAGATTAAATCTTTACCTTCTTCGAATTGTTCGCGTTCGATTTCTGGATCAGATACAGGAACGATATCATTTTCACGAAGAGCAGCAGTGTAGTTTTGGCTAGCCAATACTTCGAATGCTTCTTCCATGATAGCTTCTTTGCCGAAGTTCATTTCCAAAATACGGCGAGGTGCATGGCCTTTACGGAAGCCAGGGATGTTTACTTGACCTGCAATGCGTTTTACAGCTTGTTTAATGCCTTTGTCTACTTCAGCTGCAGGTACTTCAATAGTTAACGTTACTACGTGTTGATCAACAGGATTTACAGTTGCTTTCATTTAAAATATGTCCTCCTCGAAGGGCAATACGCCCAAATTTCTGTAGTATATTATGCACTCCTAATAATAACATAAATGCAAGGTCAATGCAATTCTTCTCAATTTACACTAAAAGACCACCCCAAAACGGGTGGTCTTTATACGTTTTACATAATTATGCTAATTAGTTATCTTTAGCGATCAATTTGATGATGTCTCGACGAGATAAGATGCCAACTAAATGGTAATCTTTATCTACAACAGGAACATTTTTCAAATGTTGGTCTAACATAACAGATACAATTTCTTCTACCTCTTTATCTGGTGTAGTCGTAATTACTTCATCAGTCATCAACTCATGAACATGAGATGCCAACAATTTTTTGAACTTTGCATTGTATTCGCCAATGCCATTGTAATAAATACTAGCGCCTAAAACATTTACGTAATGAGGTACATGAGGGCGCACTTTTTTGTAAAGTAAATCACCTTCAGAAATAATGCCTAACAATTTATTATTGTCATCCACTACGGATACAGCAGTTAAATTGTACTTAACTAATAAATCAGCTACATCAGAAATTGGTGCATCTTTACCAACAATAACAGGGTATTTATTCATTACTTCTTGAATTTTCATAGTGAATTCCTCCTCACCAAATATATATGGCCTTATTATACTATTCGACATAGCATAATAAAACTCCTTTTTTTGTGAACTGCTTATATAAATAATTTATAAGTCTATCCCTAGTGTATAAGTTATAGTAACTATTACCCACTAAACTACTAGAATTAAATTAATATACTATTAAACTCACCAATGATATGGTTCATTTCGATTAATTTTTGACGCTCGATATATTTGTTCCACCAATAGTAATCTCACCATTTGGTGAGTAAAGGTCATAGGACTAAAGGACAATTTATAATTTACAGACTGGCGCAATGCTTCACTAACACCAAAGGCTCCGCCAATGATAAAAGCCATATCGCTAATGCCATCAACCTCAAGCTTTGCTACAGTCTTAGCTAAATCTTCGGAAGACATCGTTTAGCGTACACATCAAGTAAAACCGTATAGGCATTTTTAGGAACTGCTTTTAGTAATCGTTCCCCCTCTTCATCTACAACTTGCTTACGATCTGCATCACTTGGTTTATCTCCAATTTTACTTTCATTCAGTTCTGTAATCGTAATGCCTCCGTATGGTCGCATTCGTTTTACAAACTCCGCAACGCCATCACGCAAATAAGCATCTTTTAGCTTGCCAATACAAACTACATAAAATCTCATATTTTACCTCTTTACGGATTTCATAGATACAATTTCATTAGGTTGTCCATGTTGCAACTTCATTTCAGGTCCAATGCGAACACCACCATCAACAAGCATTTTTCCAATCGTTTGGGTAACAAGGACCGCGTTATTATTATTCTCAGAACGGTGAGCCAAAATAACTTGCATAAAGTCAGGTCGATTCATCATGAGCAACGCTTGTGCGGCCATCTCATTGCTTAGATGTCCTTCATCACTAGCGACCCGTTGTTTCAAAAACGGTTGATATGGACCAAAGCGCAGCATATGAGGGTCATAATTAGCTTCTAGCACTAACAAGGTCGTATCATCCATGCGGTGCAAGATACTATCGGAAATCACACCTGTATCGGTAACGACAGTAGCCTTATCTTTTCCTGCAAAAACATTGATCCCAATAGGGTCTGCCGCATCATGACTCACAGCAAAGGGTTCTACAATGAGATTCCCCAATGTTAAACTACCTTTCGTCAGTTCAATTAGTTGATTCTTTGGTACGATTAACTTATCTTGAATCTCACGCCACGTTCCTTGCTTTGTATACACAGGAATATCAAAACGTTTCAACAGTTGCTGTAGTCCCAGCTATATGGTCACTATGTTCATGACTGATAAATATACCCTCTACCTGTGCCATATCGATATGCAATTCTTTTAATCCATTGACGATGCGTCGACAACTAATGCCTACATCGTGCAATATGACGGAGTTCCCTTTTTTTATTACTGTACAATTGCCCTTGCTACCACTAGCAATGACATGGACCTCCAACGGTGAGGATTCACTCATCAAAACACTCCATATACTTAATCATAATTCTTACATATTTTTATGAAAGTCAGTGACTTAGTTATTCAATATAACTATTGTATTAACTTATGTAACCGTAAACTATCATTACTTGCTTTCAGATAAGTCAGTCAAACGTTCTACAAAGTACGCCATATTAGCTTCAATGTCTGGACCTCGACGGAACATATCGCCACCGACAAGGAACATCGTATCATTGCCGTATAACTTAACTAATTCATTGAGACGAGCATCTGTTACACCACCACCTGGAGCTGGGCAAGCCGCTTTCATCAATGCCATAGGTTGTTTAATATAATTCGAAATTCTCTTACATTGCTCCTCTGTGAAAGTAAAACGTCCACCATAGGATACAAAGATTGGCATATCAGCCCCAAAAATACGAGGTAACAAGCCTAATTGTAGATAATCAGCTATACCAGATGTGCCAGGACTTACAAATCCACCTGAATAAGCGGGATGGTGTATAATAGGCAATCGTAATTTTTCATCACTAGCTAGTTTATGTAGCCAACCAAACCCAACGAGCCCTGATGCCACCATAAGAGCCGTTGCGCCAGCTTCCTTAGCAAAATAAGCACGGTCAATTACATCTGTACCATCGCCAGACACATTAGCTGCATATAAGGTATGTCTGCCGTGTTTATCATTCATTTCACGCACTATAGTAGCACATCGCTTTACCCGATCTTTAAATTGAGAGAACGACTGGTTAGAGATACCATGGTCATCCTTAATCACATCTGCCCCACCGCGTGTATAAGCACCACACATACGAGCTAACTCTTCATTAGGTGTTCCCATAGGTTTTACAACCGCCTGAATCATAGGTCGTGTCGGTGTGTGCACTAAGCCACGAATGCCTTGTAAACCAAACTGAGGCCCAGTAAACACATCATAAAGGGTTGGACATAACTCTACATCTACCACCCAAATATGAGGTTGTAAGGACGAGTTTCCAAAGACAACATTTAAAAATTGTGTCGCTTCTAATGCCGTAGTATCTACAAGATACGAAATACGAGCCACATAGTAACGAGATACATCAATTACAGCATTTGGCATAACGCCAACATTGGCATATGCAGAACCTTGTTCCATAGGCTCAAAACTCTCTAACCGACCAGTGATATTTTCTTTAATATACGAATCAGTGATAAACTCATAAGGGAACTCTATGGTTTGTTCTACTTGAACAGCCCAAGCAATTGCTTTTGCTTCTTCATATGAACCTGCTTCTATTCGATACGTAACTATAAATCGCTCGTCTTTCATAATGCTTCTCCTTTGCAATAATATTATTTAATTATATACCAAAGTAGTACACGATTCCACACAAAAAAGGGCTCACTCTAAAACTAGAGTGAGCCCTTTTAAAATCGAAAACATGTATATAGATGTTTTACCTATACAAACAAGGTTTCTATTGTGAAAGACAATACATGTAATCGTATGAGAATAAACTCGTCTAACTATATATTATTGATAGAAATGTTTAGGGTAGCCTTTGAATCGTGTGAAGTGACGGTATTTACGTGTTGCACGATTAGGTTCGTTAACAGTTTTGTAACCAAAGCCGTTGAATACAACGTTTAGAAGAACGGCAATGATACTACCAGCTGTGATACCAGATTTCAAAAGAATTTGAGCCCAATCTGGGAAATGTGCGTAGAAGTTAGGCGCAGCTAGAGGAATCATGGATACACCAATACTGATCGCTACTAACATCAAGTTGTAGTTACCATCAAAGCTAACTTTACCAAGGGAACGAATACCGCTGGCAATAATCATACCAAACATTGCAATACCTGCACCGCCTAAAACGGCATTTGGAATACAAGCTACGATAGCAGCTAATTTAGGGAAAAGACCTAATAAAATAAGAATAACACCAGATGCTGCTACAACGAAGCGGCTCTTAACGCGTGTTACAGCGATAAGACCAACGTTTTGAGCGAACGCTGTGTAAGGGAAGCTGTTAAGAATACCACCGATTAAAGTAGATAAGCCATCAGCACGAAGTACTGCAGCCAACTCTTTTTGACCGATAGGTTTATCAACGATTTCGCCTACTGCGATACTGTCACCAGTTGTTTCAACCATAACTACGAGCATTACAATGATCATAGAAATGATAGAAGCAAAGTCAAAGGTTGGAAGACCAAAGTAGAACGGTGTTACAATGGATACCCATTGAGAACGACCTACTTCGGAGAAGTCAGTAATACCACAAAGCATAGCAAGGGCTGTACCAAGGATAAGACCTACTAAGATTGCTAGATTACCAATAAATCCTTTACCAAATCGATAGGTTATAATAACAATAACAAATGTAGCTACACCAAGAGCAATGTTAAGCGGATCACCAAAGTGTGGACTGCCTGCACCGCCGCCCATCCATTTAACTGCTACTGGCATCAAGTTGATACCAATAATAGTAATGATAGTGCCTGTTACTACAGGTGGGAATAGACGAATCAATCGACTAAAGAATGGAGCCACAAGGAATGTAAAGATACCGGCTACGATAATCGCACCGTAGATAGTTGTAATATCATGCTGCTGACCAATCATAATCATTGGACCTACAGAAGCAAATGTTACACCTTGAATAAGAGGAATACGACCACCGATAGGACCAAAGCCTAATGTTTGAATCAATGTAGCAACACCACATGTGAACAAGTCGGCCGTAATCAAACGAATTAAGTCTTCAATAGGTAAGTTCATCGCTTGTGCGATGATGATTGGTACCGCTACTGCACCTGCGTACATAGCTAGTACGTGCTGTAAGCCATAAGCAAACAATTGCGTCATTGGCAGCATACCATCTACATGGTCGACGCCAGATATAGCTTTACTCATAAGAATCACCTCATATCTTACGTTTTAGTTACTAGTTAAATAATATAGTCATACTATCGTACATGATAGAGTTTAGAGAAATCTCATCGACTTCACGTGGGAACCTTGATGGCTAGGGGCCTAGGGCCCCTACCCATTAAGCAAATATTCTATTTTTTATAACCGGTATGTTGAATCGGCAAAGATCTACGTGGTTCTCCGTCAATACGACGATACGCATTTGCAATAGCTGGTGCAATTGGAATACTGGAAATTTCACCAATACCTTTAGCGCCATATGCATATTGTTCTGGTGTCCCCTTTTCAATCAAACTTTACATGAATTGGTGGACATTGTGTCGCTCTAAGAAGACCTAGAGTACCATATTTAGCTGTTACATAGCCATCTTTATAAGGGAAGTCTTCTGTTACAGCAAAGCCCATACCCATGATAGCGCCGCCTTCAGCTTGACCAGCACAGGATTGTGGGTTAACTACGCGACCTACGTCGTATGCTACATGTAAATCAGCAATTTTATTATCTTCACCAATTGTTGCTACACAAGCACCGTAACCATAGGCAACGTGATTTTTTGGATGTGGTTTATCAGAGTTGAATGGATCTGTTTCACCAAGGAACTCTTCATAAATTTCTACGCCATTCAGTTCTTCTAACGTCTTTGTTTCTAACATTTCTTTCAAGCGAAGACTTGCTCTGCGAGTTGCTTCACCAGTGAATACAGTCTGACGAGATGCTGTAGTTGTACCAGAGTCTGGTGTACGTACTGTATCAGGGCGTTCTACAAATACTTTATCAGCTGTTAAACCAGTTGTTTCACAAAGAACTTGAGTAGCCATAGTAGCCATACCTTGACCGATACAAGCTGCGCCAGTACGGATGCGAACTTTACCGTCACGCACTTCTAAGATAACGCGGCCAGTATCGGGTAAACCTACACCGATACCACTGTTTTTCAAACATACTGCAAGACCTGTACGGTCAGATGCGTAGTATGCATCTTTTACTGCTTCCAAACATTCTGCTAATGCAGTTTCTTCGGAGCAAATTTGACCATTTGGTAAGGAATCACCAGGGCGAACAACGTTTTTATAACGGAACTCCCAAGGATCCATACCTACCAATGCAGCTAATTCATCAATATTTTGTTCTTGACCAAAGATAGTTTGTGTTACACCGAACCCGCGGAATGCACCACCAGGAACAGTATTTGTGTATACGCAAATGCCATCAAAGGCAAAGTTATCAAATTTGTAAGGACCACAAGAGTGTGTACCTGCACGTTGAAGTACAGGACCACCTAAGGATGCATATGCACCACAGTTAGATACGATGTTTACCTTACTTGCTACTAGGTTACCTTCTGCGTCACAAGCAGTAGTAATATCCATTTCCATCGCATGGCGTTTAGGATGAATATTAAGACTTTCTTGACGGGAGAAGAGAACTTTTGTTGGTTTGCCTGTGAGCCAAGCTACAAGAGATGCATGATGCTGTACGCTCATGTCCTCTTTACCACCAAAGCCGCCACCTACGAGCATGCTATGAACTTTGACAGATTCTTCAGGAATGCCAAGCATACGAGATACTTCGTGGCGATCATCGTAAACGTTTTGGCTACCGGAATGTAAATGTATTACATCGCCTTCACGATATGCTACAGCACATTCAGGTTCCATGAATGCATGGTCTGTTTGAGGTGTGGAATAGTGATTTGTTACTACAAACGCAGCCTCTGCAATAGCCTTATCTACATCGCCACGAGATAATGTTTGACGAGTCAATATATTTCCATTTGGATGTAATTGAGGTGCATCTGGTTTCAATGCTTCTAATGGATCTACTACAGGCTCTAACTCTGTATAATCAACTTCAACGAGAGCAAGAACTTCGTCCAAGTATTTTTTCTCTGTAGTTGCTACCAGTGCAATTGCATCACCTACATAACGAGTGATATCACCCTCTGCGATGAGTACATCCCAGTCTGGCACTAAGTGACCAGTTTTATTGAATGGTACATCTTTAGCGGTCAAAGCTGTTACACAAGCTGGATGTTCAAGCGCTTTAGAAACATCAACGCGATCGACTCTAGCACGAGGATATTTAGAACGCAATGCTTTAGCGTAAATCATACCTTCCATATGAATATCATCAGCATATTGGCCAGTGCCCAATGCTTTTTCCTCTACGTCAACGCGAGGTAAAGGAGCACCTACAGCAGCGTTAGTATCTTTTTCTGGAACTGGTAAGTTCTCACGGAACATTTTTGCTGCTAGCATAATGCCTTCTTCAATTTTCACATAGCCTGTACAACGACAAATATTACCTAAAATAGCTTTTTTAACATCATCAGCTGTAGGATTATTATTTTCGTCAATCAACGCTTTTGCACTAATAATCATACCAGGGATACAGAAGCCACATTGCACTGCTCCGCATTCGCCAAAAGCATAGGTGTATACTGCTTTTTCCCGATCAGTTAGGCCCTCAATCGTTACAACTGATTTACCATCCAATTGGGATAATTTGCTTACACAAGCCTTAGCTTTTTTGCCGTCTATAATTACTGTACACGTACCACAAGCACCCGCACTACAACCTTCTTTAGTGCCAGTTAATTTCAAATCAGCTCGCAAGAAATCAATTAAACGCTGATCCTCTTGAACCTCATGTTGGGTGCCATTCACTTGAAAGCGGTACATATATAGCCCTCCTTTCATTAAGGAATACATTCACCAAGATATGATTCTGTTAAGGATCCATCTTGTACCACATGGTGACCTCTAAGGATTACATCGCGAACCTTACCGGTTACGGATATCCCCTCATAAGGTATATAGTCAGCCTTTGTATGGGCAGACTCTTTTGAAAGAACGTGTTCTACGTTCTTATCAATAATTGTAATATCCCCATCACTACCTACAGCTAATGTCCCCTTCTTAGGATACATGCCATATAGTTTCGCGGGGTTTTCACTAACTAGTTTCATAAAATCTACGGCACTCATATTGCATTGATTTACCAATACATCATAAGCGACGATGCCCCGCTCCTCAGCGCCTGGAATGCCGCCTGGAATACGGGTAAAGTCATCACGACTTTTTAGTTTTTGACTCTCAAAATTGAAGCTACAGTGATCGGAGCCAATAGTTTGGAATATTCCGTTTACTAGGGCTTCCTTTAATGTCATTTGATCTACTTTAGTTCTAAGAGGTGGACTCATCACATATTTAGCGCCTTCATAATTTAGGCAAGCTATATCGTGATTCATCAAGTACCAAATACTGTGGACATGTTTCACAAGTCACGGTATGACCTAATGCGCGTTCTCGAAGGATTTCTTCTACCCCTTCTTTAGAACTTACATGCACAATATGTACTGGATACTCTAGAGAAGCGCCGATTGTACTAAATCGTTTAATTGATTCGGATTCAATCATAGCTGGTCTCGTAAGTGGATGATTACTGATATCTAATTCACCGCGCTTACGCTTATCAGCTACGAGTGCATCGATGAGATCACCATTTTCACAGTGAGCTCCTACAAGTGCGCCTGTTGGTTTGATAGCTTCAATAGCGTCATAAATCTCACGGTCCGTTAAACGGAAGCCATAAGCTAAATATACCTTAAAGGATGATACACCAGCTTCAACAACTTTTGGGATTTCACTGGCTACAGTATCATTCATTTCTACAAGTTCCATATGGAATTTGTAGTCACAGGAGCAATGCCCTGCGGCACGCTCCTTATGAACCTCTAAGCCTTTACAAAGGGAGCCTTCCTCAGGAGAAGCAAAATTGATAATTGAAGTAGTCCCGCCAAGGATAGCAGCCTTTGTGCCACTATCAAAATCATCCGCAGTAGATGCTAAAGCATTAGTCATTTGGAAGTGTGTATGAGGATCTATAAATCCTGGGAATACATAGCAACCTTTTGCATCAATTACTTTAGCTCCTTCTGGAACAGGAACGTGTTCATCGATGGCGACAATTTTGTCGCCATCAATTAATAAATCTCCGGTAAGGATTCGATCAGTTAAGACCAATTCCCCTTGTTGTATGATAATCATGATACATAGTACACATGCTCTTTACAGAAGGCATGTACAACTCCTTTCAATTCTTCAGGTAATGCATCAATGTCACATACGGCTTCTTCACCTTTGAAGCGGTAACCACAGCTAGTGCCTGTGATGTAGAAACCATCATTTGTACTATCTGCTAAAGCTTCAGCATTGTGGAAGAATGTAATGCGATCCTTGTATGGTTGACAAGGTTCTACGCAATGACATGCACAGTTACCACACTCATTACAGCTTTGATCTACATGGACGATCAATTTAGCATCATTTACAGTAACGACTTCATTACATCTATTAGGACATACGCGAACGCAAGCACCACACACTACGCGGCAGTGGTAGTCAGAGCTACGTGTACCAGGGAAGGATGGCATTGCTTCACGTTTTTCTTCATTGCATCGCTTTTCTTGAATATTTTATTTTCAGCGATGTCTTTAGCAAGTTCTGCGATAAGTTCTTTATGAACTTTTAATGCAGCGTTATAATCAGTAGATTCAACTTCATCTGCCAAAGCTTTGAAAGTATTGTAACCTTCGCCTTGTAGAAGAATTGTACATACTGTTACAGGCCAGATACCACAATCAAAGATAGCTTTGATATTTTGTTTTACAGCACCACCGCTATAAGACATTGGTAAACGTTCACCGAATTGAGCACTTAAAAGCTCAGCTACACCAATTGTTACAGGTAACAAGGATTTACCAGACATGTACATTTGCTCGCCTGGCAATTCATTGTTATGAATTTGTACAGGGAATGTATTTGTCAATTTAACGCCAAAGATCTTGTTGTGTTTTTCACCAAGAGCGATAAGACGTTCTAACATTGGAACAGCTTTATCGAATTGAAGGTCAACTTCGAATTGATGATCTTCAAAGTCAATGTATTCAAAGCCAGCATTATCTAACAACTCTCTAATGCGTTTTGGACCTAACAATGTAGGGTTGCATTTCAAGTATAAGTGAAGGCCTTTTTCACTGATAAGGTAAGAACAAATGGATTCGATTTCTTCAGCTGGGCAACCGTGCATTGTGGACAATGTGATTGCTTGGCAAAGATCATCGCTAATGGAGTTGATGAAATCAGCATCGATATGTTCAAATTCATCTACATGGTCAAGACACCATTGTTTGCATTCATCCCACATAGGAGATTGAGATGCGCTGCGCATCGTATTGATGAATTTATCAACCATTGGACTCTTAATGCCAGCCAAGTTGTACCCAACACTCATAATGAACAAGAAGCCATCTGGATCGCCTAAGCCTAATTCTTTAGAGATTAATTTTAACGCGAACCAAGCTTTGATGTATTCATCAGCAGCTTTATCACAGCTATATTCAGAAGACCACTCTACGTTGTATGCTTCGTCTACAGAGTAGATACAAGGTCTAGGAACACCTAATTCTTCACCGTACATAATTTGTACAGTTTAATTCGATGCAACGAGCACCAGCTACATAAGATGCCACAATATTTTGTGCTAACTGTGTATTAGGGCCAGCTGCAGGACCTACAGGATTTTCAATGGATTTACCAAAGATAGATAAGCGTTGATCATGATTAGTACGATGAATTTTATTTACATTGTAAATACGATTGTACATCTTGTACTCAGTCATAATGTGGTTCATCAAATTTCCGAAACTTACCGGATACATAATGTCACTCATAATGTCACACTCCTTTAAAGCACTTGCGTTATGGGTTTAGTCGTTTCCATAAACCTTTAGATGTTGATAAAACTTCGTTCATCACTTCAGCTTTGTCGATGCCTTGTAACTTACGATCGATCATACGTGGTACACCATCGCTAATAGTTGTTACCACATACATACCATTAGCACCGAATAATAAGTGACCATTGATGTTATTTTCATCAAGTGGTGTTGGTGCTGCGTAATCAAGAACGATTACGTCAGCTGCGGCACCTTTTTTAAGGATGCCAACTGTAGTATCGAAGAATTCATTCGCCATTTTACGGTTGTTTTCAAATAGCATATGAGGAACTTCGCCCCAGCCTACATATGGTTTATGTTGCTCATGTTTTACAAGGCAGTTTGCTACTTTGTAAGATTCGAGCATGTCATTTGTGTAACCATCTGTACCTAGACCAACTGTGATACCTGCACCTAATAGTTTCAAAATATCTGTTGTGCCTACTGCATTACCCATGTTACTTTCTGGGTTGTGTACAACCTTAGCTTGAGATTCTTTCAATAATTCTACATCTTGGTCTGTTACGTGTACGCAGTGACCTGCAATACTCTTAGGACCTAAAATGCCAGTCTCTACAAGGCGTCTAACAGGTGTCATGCCATATTTTTCTTTACTATCTGCCACATCTTCAGGGCCTTCTGCAACATGAACATGATAACCTAATTTATCTTCATTGTGAGCCTTAACATAATCTAATGTTTCCGGGCTTAGCGTAAAGGATGCATGTAAACCCATCATAGCAGCAAGTCTTGATGGATCTTGTTTTGCTTCTTTACCAAAGCGTACGTTTTCCGCAACAGCAGCTTTCATTTGATCTACGCCGTTGCGGTCAGATACTTCGTAGCATAAACAAGAACGAACGCCGAACTGTTTAGCTACATCAGCAATAACAGATAAGCTGTTATGAACTTCACCATAAGAAGCATGGTGGTCAAAAATAGTAGTTACACCATTTTCGATACAGCCTAAATACGTAAGTAATGCGCTTGCTTTTACATCAGGAGCCGTCAATTTATTATCTAAGTAGAACCAAAGTCCTTCCAAGATTTCACCGAAGTTAGTCGGTGCTGGACCTGGCAACGATAAACCTCGTGCAAGAGCGGAGTAAATATGATGATGTGCATTGATAAAACCAGGCATAATCAAGCCGCCATGAGCGTCAATGATTTCTGCATTTGCATAAGTTTTACATAACTCATCATATGTACCAATATCAACAATTTGAGTCCCGTCGATAGCAACAGCACCATCATAAATGATAGGTCTATCCGCATCGCGAGTAATAACAGTACCTTTCCCTAAAATAATCATGTGGGCACCTCCTCAACAAAAAGTTGAAATGCATACTTATAAATATATATATATTATTATAATACGATACGTGTACCTGTTTTTCCTGCTATACCATCTTTAGATTTTTCTAATAATGTGATAATCGCAACACGGTCTTTTTTAGATGCAGCAAATGCAACAGCTGCTTCTACTTTAGGTTTCATAGAACCTTCGCCAAATTCACCTGCTTCGATATATTCTTTAGCTTTCAACAGAAATTTCGTCTAACCATTGTTCTTTTTCTGTACCAAAGTTAATGGCAACTTTTTCAACAGCAGTTAAGATAACGAGGACATCTGCATCAATTTCTTGTGCCAATAAGCTACTAGTCCAATCTTTGTCGATAACGGCTGCTGCACCATGAAGTTCATTACCTTCTCTAGTTACAGGGATACCGCCGCCACCACAAGCAACGATCAGTTGTTTACCAACTAAACCTTTAATAGCTTCTAACTCGATGATTTCTTTAGGTGCAGGAGATGCTACCACGCGGCGATAGCCACGACCAGAATCTTCTTTAACAACGTAATCATAGTTCTTTTCTGCGTATTCAGCTTCTTCCTTAGTCATGAAGTGACCAATTGGTTTTGTAGGATTTTTGAAAGCTGGGTCATTTTTATCAACAAGTACTTGCGTAACCATTGTCATAGTTGGCAAGTGTTCAATACCACGATTTAACAACTCTTCGTGAAGAGCATTTTGTAAGTCATAACCGATATAAGCTTGGCTCATTGCCACACATACGGATAGTGGAGTGTTTGGTTGGCCTTCTTTTTCACGAGTCAACGCTGCCATCGCATTGTTGATCATACCAATTTGTGGGCCATTACCATGTGTTACAACTACGTCGCAATCAGCTTCAACTAAGTCAACGATAGTTTTTGCTGTGCTTTTTACAGCAATTTTTTGTTCTGGAAGGGAATTACCTAACGCATTCCCGCCTAACGCTACTACAACTCTTTTTCTCATGTTATTCCTCATAACAAATTACAAACAATTAAGAATAAAAAGGAGCCATCAACACGGATGGCCCCTAAACTTTACTTTACGGTTGAACGCGGTCAGTTCCCTTCCGTTCTAATTCTTTTAAAGTTTCTACAGGATTTTTGAATTTACTTAAGAAGATCATAGCTGCAATAACATATGGTTTGTAGCTTGCTTCTTTGTAAAGAGGTATGCGGTAGCGATCGAATACTGTTGCGTCTACTTCGCCTTCTTCACAACTTACACCTGTAATATCTGCTGGCAAGCAATGTAAGTAAAGAGCTTTGCCGTCTTTAGTGAGACTCATCATCTCTTCAGTACAAGCCCAATCTTTATGTTTACCATTTTCTTCAAGAAGAACTTTTTCTAATGCTTTAATGCCTTCATGGTCGTTGTCGCCATACAATTTAGTACGTTTTTCCATAGCGCCGAATGGTGCCCAGCTCTTAGGATATACGATATCAGCATCTTTGAAAGCATCTTTCATGTCGTTAGTTTTACGGAAGGAGCCGCCACAAGCCTCAGCTTGTTTTTTAGCGATTTCTTCAACTTCTGGCATTACTTCATAGCCTTCTGGATGAGCTAATACAACTTCCATGCCAAGACGAGTGAACAAACCGATAGCACCTTGAGGTACGGATAAAGGTTTACCATAAGATGGGGAGTATGCCCAAGTCATAGCAAGTTTTTTACCTTTAAGATTTTCAACACCGCCGAACTCTTTAATAATATGAGCTGCGTCAGCCATGATTTGTGTAGGATGGTCGATATCACATTGTAAGTTTACAAGTGTAGGACGTTGTTCTAATACACCATCTTCATGACCTTCTTTAACTGCATCGGATACTTCATGCATGTAAGCATTACCTTTACCAATGTACATGTCATCGCGAATACCGATAACGTCAGCCATGAAGGAGATCATGTTAGCTGTTTCACGAACTGTTTCGCCGTGAGCGATTTGGGATTTACCTTCATCTAAGTCTTGAACTTCTAAACCTAAAAGGTTACAAGCGGAAGCAAAGGAGAAGCGAGTTCTTGTGGAATTATCGCGGAATAAAGAAATGCCAAGGCCGCTGTCAAATACTTTAGTAGAGATATTGCGTTCTCTAAGAGCACGTAATGCATCAGCTACAGCCCAAACACCTTGTAATTCGTCATCAGATTTTTCCCATGTTAAGAAGAAATCTTCACCGTACATTTTGCTAACGTCTAAGTTTTGTAAAGTTTCAATACTTTTATTGAAGTCTGTCATCTGTAAGTCCTCTCTTTCAATTCCCTAAAGGGCTACTTAGAATCTAACTTTATATGGTACCTCATCAAATGGTGAGGTACCATATGAAATCCTTAATAATTAACTATTTTCTAGTTATATCCGTTTAAAATAGATCTAATTCAATTAATGTGTGATATTAGTCTTTGCAGTATACGGATGGTAATAATGCATATACAGCTGCACATGTAACAAGGTCTTGTTTCCATGTGATTTCGTTAGGAGCATGTGCTTGAGCTTCTGCGCCAGGACCGAAGCCGATGCAAGGGATGCCGTTACGACCCATGATGGATACACCGTTAGTGGAGAATGTCCATTTATCAGTCAATGGGCGAGCTTTACGCATTTCAACTGTGTCTTCTGCACCGATACGTTCGTTGCCATACAAGCTAGTGTATGCTTCTTCCAAAGCTTCTGTTACTTTGTGATCTTTAGGAATTACCCAAGTTGGGAAGTAACATTCGATTGGATAAGTTAAACCAGTCCAGGATGGACGAGCATATTCGTACATGGATACTTTCGCACCATATTTTTGAACATGTGGTAATGCTTCGATTTCTGCCAAGCAGGATTGCCATGTTTCACCAGCAGTCATACGACGGTCCAAGGAAACGGCGCAGGAGTCAGCTACTGCACAACGGCTTGGGGAAGTGTAGAAGATTTGGGAAGTAGTTACAGTACCGCGACCTAAGAAGCGAGCTTCTTCGTAGTGGTCAGGGTTGAATTTAGGGTCTAGCATTTTTACAAGACCTTTAATTGCTGTACTTTCATCAGCAGAGTTAGCATTCAAGTCACGGATGTCTTGAAGAATGTCTGCCATTTTGTAGATAGCGTTGTCACCGCGTTCTGGAGCAGAACCGTGGCAAGATACGCCTTGTACGTCTACGCGGATTTCCATACGACCACGTTGACCACGGTAGATACCGCCGTCAGTTGGCTCAGTGGATACTACGAATTCAGGACGAATATTGCGTTCTTTAATCATGTATTCCCAGCAAAGACCATCGCAGTCTTCTTCTTGAACTGTACCTACAACAAGTACGCGATATTTATCGTTAAGAAGGCCTAAATCTTTCATGATTTAGCGCCGTATACAGCGGATACGATACCACCTAATTGGTCAGATACACCACGACCACCGATTTGTGTTTCATCTTCGAAACCTTCATATGGATCGAAGTTCCAGTTGTCACGGTTACCGATACCTACAGTATCAATATGAGCATCGAAAGCGATAAGAGTTTTACCAGAACCCATGTAACCAAGAATGTTACCCATTGGGTCTACTTCAACTTCGTCGAAGCCAAGGTCTTTCATTTCTTTTTCAATGCGTTGAACGTGCTCTTTTTCTTCAGAACTTTCACCAGGGAAAGCTACGATTTCACGTAAAAATTTTGTCATCGCTGGGCCATAAGTTGCCGCTGCTTGTTTAATTGCTTGTAAATCCATAATTAATGCCTCCTAACGATCTTCACCGTACCACATAATGTTTTTATATCTTTCAGGGTCTGTATCACCTTCAGTGGAGAAACAGAGAACCTTTGAAGACGCATCTAATTCTAACTCTTTGCGTAAGTCTTCATATTCTGGCATTGTCATAAGTGCCATTACAAGACCTAATGGAACCGCACCAGACTCACCAGTTGTAATTGGAGTATCGCCTTTAATTGGTGCACCACCAACGCGCATACCTAAACGTGCTACCCAGTCTGGAGCAGATACGAATACGTCTGCGTGGTTTCTTAAGATATCCCAAGAAACTGTATTTGGTTCGCCACATGCTAAGCCTGCCATGATTGTTTCAAGATCGCCTTCTACAATGCGAGGTTCCCCATCATCAGCTACAGCGCCTTTGTATAAGCAAGCTGCTGCTTCTGCTTCAACAACAACCAATTTAGGTTTTTTAGCTGCATTGCTATATAAGTTAGTGAAGTAACCTACTACGGAACCAGCAAGAGAACCTACACCAGCTTGTACGAATACATGAGTTGGAACTTTGCAGTTTTCAGCTTCTAATTGAGCTGCTGTTTCCATAGCCATTGTGCCATAGCCTTGCATGATCCAGTTTGGAATTTCTTCATAACCTTCCCATGCTGTATCTTGAACTACAACACCATTTGGAACTTCTTTAGATTTTTTAGTTGCTAGGCGTACACATTCATCGTAGTTGAATTCTTCGATTGTTACTGTAGCGCCTTCATTTTCGATTTGTTTTCTGCGGTATTCTGTAGAGCCTTTTGGCATGAATACTACAGATTTTTGACCTAATTTATTTGCAGCCCATGCTACGCCGCGACCGTGGTTACCATCAGTTGCAGTGAAGAATGTAGCTTGGCCGAATTCTTCTTTTAATTTTGCAGATGTTAATACATCATATGGTACATCTTCAACTGTTTTACCAAGTTGTTGAGCCACATATTTACCCATCGCATAAGAACCGCCCAACACTTTGAAAGCATTTAGACCAAAGCGATAGGACTCATCTTTTACGAAGAGTGAATCAACACCGATATGAGATGCTAAATTTTTAAGTGAAACAAGTGGAGTTACCGTATATTGCGGGAAACTTTCGTGAAACGCTTTAGCTTTCTTAATTTCTCTAACATCCATAACCGACAAAAACTTGTCGCTAGATGGTGCCATCGTATTACGTTTCCACTGAATTCGTTCCATATTTGCCTCCTAGGATTCTTCCTTTACAGTATTTAAATCACTATAAAGGGTAAACTTAGAAATATTAAAATACTCTGCTATCTTCTCTGAAGATTTAGAGATAAGAAAAGCCCCTTTTTCATTTAAGTAGGTAATTGCTTTAAGACGTTCCACCTTACTCATGAGTGGCCCAGGTTTCCCCACTAAACGTTCTGCTTCTAGTAATAAATCATCTAATAGTTCTGACACGCTTGTAGTAATTTTTTCAACAGATCCAGCATCACCTTGACCTGTATTTACTAAACTATCCAAAGGCCCGATGCATCATAACTAGCTCGGTTATGTCTTGGTTAATCCCTAGCAAGTAGGCTATGCGCCCCGTATCATCACGGATATACATAGTAGATGATTTTAATATTCGACCATCCTTAGTTTTTGTAAGGTAACCGAATCGACCTTCGCTACCGTCGTCATAACTTAGTACATCTAAAACGGCATGAGATGGTCCATCGCCAACATGACGATTAGTTATGGTACCATTTTCAATATATACAAGTGATGTATCGATATCACGCTGCAAGTCGTGAATCAACACCTCACAAGAAGGCCCAAATTGAGCGGCCAACCCATGAGCTATCACCTGTAATCGTTCTAGTGTACTCATAAAATAACCTTCCTCTCATCGGTATTGGTTACTATTTTGTGGACTGAAAGCTTCAGCCCCCGAATTAATTAGTATGTTGCGATTCATTCTAACTAATTTTGTAGCAACCTAATTTTTTGTTAGGTTCCTTAATTTGATTATAGTTCTATGTACACAAAAATGCAATGATAATATGTATTAAAGTTATTTGTAATTATGCAAGCATATTCATCAATAGCGAAGAACATATATAAACATTGTGTTTTTCATCGCATTATTTTTCAGTTATCATTTTTTTTGATAATTAATGGACAAGCTCTTGCAAAAAAATAAATAATATGGAATTCTATAGAAGTAATGCGTATTCTTCATATCTATATCGGGATTTATATATATGCTTTATAAATATTCTTTGTATTCATTAGAAAGAAATTTTTTTCGTTCTAATTGAAACATTGATGCTATATATAATAAATGTAAAAAGGCTGTAATAACAAATTTATCGTTATTACAGCCTTTGTATATTGTTGAGATCAAATTAAGCGTTCGCTAAAGTTTTACCTAATTCTTGGCATTGAGCTTTACCATCATCATCAGGTTCACCCAAAAGTGCTACGCCATCAGCTACTAATTCACCACCAGCATCTTTAATGCGAGTGCCCCAGTCTTCTAACCAAGTGCCACCCCAACCATAGGAGCCAAAGATTGCTACTTTTTTACCACCCAATTTAGCTTCTAATTCTGTGTAGAATGGTTCAAATTCGCCTTCCTCTAATTGTTCTGCACCCATATCAGCACAGCCAAGAGCTAGTTTTTCGTAAGCTGCTGCGTCATCTACGGATACTTCAGAAACAGATTTAACTTCAACTTCTTGACCTGCAGCTTTGATACCTTCAGCTACTGCTTGAGCCATTTGTTCTGTGTTGCCTGTACCGGACCAATAAATTACACCAATCATCTTGTACCTCCTAGGCCGTTCTTGCGACCAATGAACTAAATGTTTTTCCCAACATCAATTGAGTTTGACAAAAATTACGACATGCTTTGTAACATAAGAAAGAGCGCTTTGCATCTACCACATCATGATAAACCTTCCACTCCCCACACATATGGTATCCGTTGCCACGACGAGAAATGAAACATTTCACATCTTTTAATGGATAACCTAGAAATACGCCGATTTCATGTGGAAAATCAATACTCGCTTCCATACGATATCTTAAATGCTCAAGCATCTCCATAATGCTCATGCGATCATGATAACCGTAAGCTTTCAAAAATGTCATCACCGCAGGTTGCCGTACATAGTCTCGTAATTGCTTCTCACGGAATACCAATAACAGTCTACGCGCTTTACAGCGACATAATTCAAAGAAGAACAATCCTTTTTCATTGAACTCTTTATTATATTCTGTCAATACAAATTGGATTTGTTCATTCATGTCCCGTGGAATAGAAACCAAATTCGAAAGCTTAATCCCTCGAATTGCCGGTGCACAATGATATCCAATGATATGGTCAATTGAATTCATCATAATAGTACCTGCCTGTTGCACATCGTTAGAATTCTCTCTAATGAGAATAATTCCTATACGCCCATAGTACTCTTGATGAGAAAAATTGTCAAGAATAATTGATATATATTTTCAATAATTATTTATTTTTTGGCATTAAGTAAACCTTTAATTTTAGGGAAAACCGCAGCGTCATTATCCTCATCAATAGCGATAAAGCGTGCACTCGGGCCTGTATATTTATCTTCAGAAAGATTAATATGCAAGATTTCATTATAAGAATTATTATTAGCTACGCTTTTATATTTTAATGTACCCTCATAGGCATTACCTTGTTTTACTAATGGTTTTACCACTGTAAAAGTACCAAGTACCGGGCTATCCCCCTTATTAATAGCAGCTGCTAATGCACCAAGGGCAGATGGATCAGTATTTACATGTTTTGTTTCACTCATGCGACTAGATAACTGTTTCCCTAATACTACATTAGCATACACTGCATAATGCATTTCATTTTCGTTTTTAATATTTAATGTATATACATCTGCAGAAGTTGCACCGGCTTCAACAAGAACAGACTTTATATCCTTTTTAGCATCTCCAGCAAATAGCGCTTTAGGATTGTTCTGATACACGGCAACACATTCAGGCAATTTAACACCTTGGTATGTTACCGTTTGGCTTCTATTCAAAATAGACTTAATATTCGCTGCAGAACCAACAGCTGGTACAGATACTAATACAGCGGCTGCCGTAGCAAGTAATACTAATTTTTTCATAGTTCTCCTCAACGAAACATGTTCATAATACATTATCAATACAACAGCAAGAGGTAACTCTAACAATGGGCTACAATTTCTAACAACAACCATAGGTTAAAGATCTCTAACAATCTATTACGAACAAATTGTTTCTAATAACAACACAGTATTAAAGAACCGCCCACCGAGGGGCGGTTCTTTAGCATCATGGTTAGCTACCACGAATACAATATTATTTCTTTGTTCTTTAGCCCAGCTATCGCGCAAACCAACAATACGGTTCATTACGATATGTTCTGGTGTGCTATCTTTATCAGTTACAAAGTAACCTTGGCGTAAGAATTGGAAACGATCGCCAGGTACAGTTGTAGCAAGACAAGCTTCACCTTTGCTATTGAATACTTGTAAGGACTCATGATTGAAGTCACCTAAGAAGTCTTTGCCGTCAGAGTCTTCTTTAAGCAAGTAATCATATAAGCGGGACTCGATATCTACTGCAGTAGAAGCTTCAACCCAGTGCAATGTACCTTTAACTTTACGTGTGCAACCACTACCGCTCTTAGTTTCAGGATCATATGTACAGTGAATTTCTGTAATATTACCATTTTCGTCTTTAATAACGTCAGTACATGTAATGAAATAAGCGCCTTTCAAGCGTACTTCTTTACCTGGTGCCAAACGGAAGAATTTCTTAACTGGCTCTTCCATAAAATCATTGCGTTCGATATAGATTTCACGACCAAATACAACTTCACGGTTGCCAAGTTCTTCGTTTTCAGGGTTATTTTCAACAGTTACAAGTTCTGTTTGACCTTCTGGATAGTTTGTAATAACAACTTTCACAGGATCAATTACAACCATCGGACGCATAGCCTTGAGTTTCAAGTCCTCACGGATACAGAACTCAAGCAAAGCAATATCAACAACGCTATCAGCTTTAGCGACGCCAATGCGATCACAGAAATCGCGAATCGCTTCTGGAGTGTAACCACGACGACGTAAGCCAGAAATAGTAGGCATACGAGGATCATCCCAACCAGCTACGAGGCCAGCTTCAACAAGAGCGCGCAATTTACGTTTAGACATAACCATCTTAGTTACATTTAAGCGAGCAAACTCAATTTGTTGTGGAATTTCAGTGTCGTCCCAGTCCTCTAATACCCAATCATATAATGGGCGGTGAACTTCGAACTCTAAGGTACAAATAGAATGTGTTATACGTTCAATAGCATCTTCGATAGGATGTGCATAGTCGTACATAGGGTAGATTACCCATTCATTACCTGTATTGTGATGTTCAGCTTTTACAATACGATAAATAACAGGGTCACGCATAACGATATTAGGATGTGCCATGTCAATTTTTGCACGCAACACCTTTTCACCATCATCGTACTTACCGTCTTTCATTTCTTCGAAGAGTTTCAAGTTTTCTTCTACGCTACGATCACGGTAAGGGCTATTGATACCAGGTGTAGAGAAATCACCACGAGTTTGTTTGATTTCCTCTGCAGTTTGGTCATCTACATAGGCTTTGCCAAGAGAAATCAATTTCTTAGCATATTCGTACATTTCACCGAAGTAGTCGGATGCATAGCGAACCTCGCCATCCCATTCAAAGCCGAGCCATTTTACATCTTCCATGATGGAGTTTACGTATTCAATATCTTCTTTTGTTGGGTTTGTATCATCAAAACGAAGATTTGTTAAGCCATTGTACTGTTTACCAATACCAAAGTTAAGGCAGATAGATTTAGCATGGCCAATGTGTAAGTAGCCATTTGGTTCTGGCGGGAAGCGTGTTAATACACGACCACCGTATTTACCAGTTTCGTTATCTTTGTTGATGATAGCTTCGATAAAGTTAACAGATACAACTTCTTCAGGAGCTACAGTTCTTTCAATGTCTTTATGTTCCACCGTTCTTACCTCCATAGGATAAATATTCTTTTATTTTACCATATTTTGCATAAAACCGCATATTTTTTAAGGTCTTATGATTTTAGTCAAAGTCAGTCAAATCAACGCCTGCCTTTTTAAGCTCTTCTAATGCAGATTCTACGTCCATTTGTGGCTTTTTATAGTTCACTTCTTCGTTTACACAAGTCTTTAACGGTTTCTTCTGAACACCAGCAATAATATTGTCCGCAGTCAAAATAGACATATCATAACGAGTTCTATCTGTATAAGAACCAATATGTGGTACGATGAGGCAGTTTTCCACCTCTAACAATGGATGATCAGCAGGTAGTGGCTCTGGATCCGTAACATCTAGCGCGGCATAATCGATTTCCCCTGTTTTAAGTGCATTAATAAGGGCATCCGTATCTACGATTGGACCACGCCCAACGTTAACAAATAGTGCAGTATTCTTCATTTTTTTGAAGAACGCTTCATCGCACATGTGATACGTTTCATCTGTTAATGGAGCCATCACACATACTACATCACTAGTAGCTAATAAGTCATCCAGCTCCATATACGTAGTTTTATGAATCTTGTCATCTATACGTTGATTACGGTTATGATATACAACGGTCATACCAAAGGCACGAGCACGGCGAGAAATAGATACACCGATAGCACCCATACCAATAATACCAAGGGTACGACGGCTCAAATCAAATCCTTTAATGTTAGATGGTCTTTGTGCCCAACGTCCATCTTTTACAAAATTAGCATTTTCCAGAATACGACGACTAGCTGTGGCAATCAAGGTAAAAGCAAGCTCTGCTACGGTTTCATTAAGAACGCCTGGCGTATTGCCATAAGGAATTCCTGCAGCTGTTAATTCATCAATATTTACATTATCATAACCAACAGCGGCCTGAGCAATAACCTTTAAATTAGGTGCATTTTTTACAAGATCACCATCTACATCTAAAGGACGAACACACCACAAACCATCCGCGTCAACGAGCCATTCCTTTAAAGTCTCCCGAGGCATTACTGTCTTTTCAGTCCATTGGCGTACTTCTACGTGCTCTTTTAAATATGCAATCGCATCCTTGCGAACGAGACCATTTACTACTACTAGAGGTTTTTGTTCCATATGCATCCCTCCCATAAGAAATCTGTTATTATACTTATATTTTATACTAGAAAGCTACATTAATACAACAAAAAGGAGTAAGGCCTAGGCCTTACTCCTTTAATTTAGCATTTTAATTTGAATTAGTTCAAATCTGCTGTACAGTTAGGACATTTAACTGCATCAACATGGATTTCTGTTTTACAGAATTGACATTCTTTAGTTGCTGGTGCTTCAGCAGCTTCTTCTTCTTTCGCGTTTTTCATCATTTTAGCCAATGCGCGAACCATCAAGAATACAACGAACGCCAAGATCAAGAATTGAATCAAGTCAGTGATGAATGTACCGTATGGCAATACAGAACCAGCTGCACGAGCTGTAGCGATATCAGCACCAGCCATGAATGCATCTTTAGAACCTGCGCTCAATGGCAAGTACAAGTTGCTGAAATCAATACCACCTGTGAACAAGCTGATAAGAGGCATGAACAAGTTGCTTACAACAGAGTTAACCAACGCTGTGAAAGCAGCACCAATAATCATACCAATAGCTAAGTCCATCATGTTACCTTTGAAGGCAAAAGCTTTAAAATCGTTCAAAAATTCTTTCATTTCTCACTACTCCTAGATACACTTAATTGAGAATGCGTTAATAACTGTACTAATCATAAAGGAAAGATGAAGAGATGTCAAGAATTTTCGATTTAGTTTTTCGAATTTATTTAATATAGTTTTTCATAACCCTATCTATTATTGTAATAAAGCAGCAACTATGCGTACTTTTCGTACCATATCGTTGTGTATTTCTTTAAAGATTTTATTCGGATTACGTAAAAAATAGAGTCTAATCCTACATCGGTTAAACTCTATTAATTAGAAAAAAATAATTTATAGTTCTATATATTATATATACTATTATATGTTTATATCTAATATATGTTTTATACCTAATATATGTTTATACCTAATATATGTTTATACCTAAGGAAAGAGCTTTAGCCCGTTCTATAACTGCAACAAATGCCGGCGGTATCATTTCGGCCTCTAAGAATTGACTGATACGACGCCCTACAATAACACCTTTGTTAGCGTAGAACCAAGAGAAATAATAAATATGTAAATCATCTAATTTGTGATCTGAAATATTTGGTAAGCATCGTTGTACAATTTGGTTTTTCGTAATTCCTAGCTTAGCATAACCTCGTCGAGCCATATCCTTTGTCACCATGGGCCTTGCATCATCAATTATATCCTTAATAATAGCATCCATAACGGAACGTTTACGCAAGGATAATAAATGAGCTACAAAGTCCATTTCAAAACATATTTCATCTGTATAGAATATATTGCTATGGGCTTTAGCGTATTTCTCTTCTACATCTCGATCATAGAGAGCGACAGTAGGGATGGCAAATCGATTAAATAATTTTTGTAGTTTACTAATAGAAGACTCACCACGTGCATTGATAAGACATATGCCAAAGTAATCAAAATCTACACCTAATTTTTTCCCAAAGCCAGCAAAACTGCCATACTCTGTTTCACCCTCGACAAGAATAATACACCGTGCATAAAGTGCCTCTTTAGCCTCAGGGAAGTGCATGATTAAGTGCTTTTCCACCTCCTTAGGGAAATTAAAGGTCACTCCACAAGCAGCACAAACCATATTGTGCTCATCACGGTACAGACGAATGATATGACGATAGTCGTCAACTAGCGCATCCGTACTATGGGTAACAACAAAGAGTTGGCCTAAAAGACCATCAATGTTAAATACATCTCTTAGCAACGCCAAAAATTCTTCGTTTTCATTCGTTGCAATTTGGCGATAATAATTTAGCACGGCTCGTTGCAAGTACGGACTTAAGTGTAACTCTGGCTCATCGACACTAATAAAAATAGGTAAATACTTACGACCCTTTTCATCATATACAAGAAGGGACTCTAAATTCGTGGTAGCACTATTAATCTTCATATAGATTTGCGCCAAAATCTTAAGGGCTACGGCCATAATTAAACGAACATTATCAGAAGAGTATTTCCGTTCCATTGCGGACGAAGTAGACAACACCTCTATGAGGTGTTGAATATTAAGCATACAATAAGGATCTAAATCCTTACGCAAACTGACGATTTCACGTTGTACATCATTGGTTACCATTTCCAATCTAGACACATAGTCCTCTAATAGCTTACCTAACTCTACATAAACTGATGATGGAATTGTAAACAACTCTTGTTCAGAAGTATCTCGATGACACATATATAAAGCATGACGAATCATAGATAGCGCCATAGGTTCAACACCTTTATCAGTCATGCTATATAGGCGCGGATATACCTCTTGTACCACTTGCTCTAATCGCAGTCGATAGGTTGGCCCCTCATTAGGTGTAAACATACTTTTATAATTTAATTCACCCAGAGATAGTTCAAAATCTATACGAATCGGTTTATGTACATCTGTAAAATCATGCTCATTAAAACCGTGACACTCCATGATAATCTCTAAGAGATCTAAAAAATTAGACTTACCTACCGCATTTTCACCAACGAAATAGTTAATATCATTGTGAAAGCTCAAGGTCACATCAGCCAAGTTACGATAGTTTTCAATATGCATCCATTTTATATACATAGCCCCTCCTTCTGCAGCTACTTTCAAAACGAAAGAGCCCTAGTATATTTTAATAACAATCCGATACATCATTATCTCAGATATTTTCCACACCTATATGTAAAAAGGTGCCAATCACGAATGTGATCAGCACCCCACTGTCATACAACGTTTGATATTGTATATATTCGACATTTATTTAATTTTATCCTCTATAACCTTGCCTTCACGCAAAGGACCACTTTGCTCTTTAAGGCGTGCTAGCATAACAGAGGACACAAACATGGCAATACCAGCCCCAACGGTTTCGATGGATAAGCTTTCATCAAAGAACAAGAATCCATAGAAGGAACTAATAAATACGCCAACGTATTGCAAGAATTGAGCCACTACGGCATTTGTGGTAACAAAGGCACCGGTCAAGAAGAACTGGGCCACCACGCTAATACCACCGATGGCTAAAATAATAAGCCAGTCTCTACCTTGTGGCATAACCAATGTATCAGTTGTCACTAAACCTGCAATCATACCAGTAATCATGAAATAAGCCATAATTTCAAAATTACTATGTTGACCACGTTTAGAAATCAATCGGATTGTCGTATAGGCCCCTGCAGACAAAGCAGCACCTAAAATTGCCACCAAGGCATACCAGGTAAAACCAGTAAAGCTAAATGGATTTACCATTACCATTACTGCTACAAAAATTAAAAGAAGCCATTTACCTGCCCCTTTAGGCACACGTTCCTTAAGGAATACAGAACTAAATATAAGTACAAATATGCCAGATGTTTGAAATAGAATCGTTGCATCGGACAATTTTAAATGCACCAATGCAATAAAGTTACATACCATACCAAAGCCACCGTAAAGACCGCGCATGATAAGATAACCTCTATCTTCTTTGGAGAAGCGAATACCTTGCGTATACATAACGATGAGAACTGCTATGGTCCCAAATAAACCGCGGAAGAATGCAATTTCCCCAGACGGAATATTAGAGCCTAGCATTTTTACAAACAAGTTCATCGTACTCAACAATAGAGCCGACAACAGTGCATACATTAGGCCTTTTTTAGCCATACTACCTCCCTATATATTTCCATGTAATATTTTATAGAAAAAATCCAATAATACTACTATATTAACTTAAACCTACAACTTAAATTAATACACCCCTAAAACATACTATTCACTAAATCATACGATACCTTAACAAAAGATATGCCGCCCTTCTAATGAAAGGCGGCATTGTATTATTTAGAGAATGTATTTACAAAATCCAAGATTTCTTGCTTCATATTCTCTTTATCGATTGCTTTTGTAAAGCGCAATGGTTTAGATTGTAATGCTTCTAATTGTTTAGGGAACGCCACACCCGTTACAGCAGAGATATTATCTAAGCTTTCATAAGGAGTCTCGCCCACCTTAATATCCAACGCCTCACAGATTGGTGTAGGGAATTTGAACGGATGTGCAGTAGATGCAATTACAGTATGACGAGCACCATCTTCAGGATGTTTTTCCAATTCCTTCATGTACGCACCCATAGCAACCGCCGTATGAGGGTCCATTACATAACCATAGGAATTGTATACTTGTTGAATGATCGCTTTTGTTTCTTCATCACTAACGTAAGCACCAGCAAAATTAGCTTTAACGCGTTTGAACTCTTCTTCGTTAACAGTCAATTTACCAGTAGACTTAAGATCTTTCATCCAACCTGCTGTACGTTCACTGTCTTCACCAGAAATATAGTACAAGAAGCGTTCAAAGTTAGAGGATTCAAGAATATCCATGGACGGAGAAATCGTCGTATAGAATGGACGATTCATATCGTATGTACCATTTTCAAAGAAATCAGTAAGTACATTATTTTGATTAGATGCACAAACCAATTTGCCAATAGGAATACCCATTTTCTTAGCATAGTAAGCAGCCAGGATATTACCGAAGTTACCTGTTGGAACAACTACGTTAAAAGCTTCGTCTTCATGGATAGCACCTTGTGCTACGAGCTCAGCATAGGCATTTACATAGTACACTACTTGCGGTGCCAAAGCGGCCGATGTTAATGGAGTTCGCACTAGAGAACATAACGCCTTTTGCAGCAACCTCTTCGGCTGTAGCTTTATCTACAAATAAACGTTTCAAGAATTGTTGAGCATCGTCGAAATTGCCGTGAATAGCAGTTACATTAACGTTCTCCCCTTCTTGCTTTTGCATTTGCTCAGCTTGCATTGGGCTTACGCCATCTGTTGGGTAGAATACTTGGATATGTGTACCAGGCACATCTTTAAAACCTTCAAGAGCAGCTTTACCAGTATCACCAGATGTAGCAGTTAAGATAAGAACCTCTTTTTTCTCACCTTCTGCTTCTTTAGCAGCTACTAAAAGGTAAGGGAATAAAGATAATGCCATATCTTTGAAAGCTTGTGTGCGACCGTGGAATAATTCCAATACAGATACTTTCTCCAACAAGGAATGCATTGGCGCAATATCGCGCGTGCTAAAGTTAGCATCAGAATAGGCAGAGTTGATCATTTCATTTAAATGAGCCTCAGAGAAGCATGGGAACAATTTAGCTAATACAACAGCTGCTACCTCTTGATAGTTTTTATCTTTCACATCATTGTAAGTTAAGCAGTTCGTAGGGAATAGAGATGGTACGTATAGACCACCATCCTCTGCTAAGCCGTGCAACAATGCATATGTTTCATTTACCGCAACGGTACCGCGGGTGCTAGTATAATTCATTGAATACCTCATTTATAACTACAATGTATTTTTCGAGTCTAATAGAATTATTATAGCATAAAAGCGCCCTAAAAGGGGCGCTTCTATAGAATAATATATTATTTTTATTATATAAAGATTTAACGAATATAATTAACCTGCTATTTGACCTATTTTAGGAATGTTGAAGTAGGCAATACCTATACGTTCAAAGCGATTATAGTTCACCTTCTGCTATCGCATCTAATGTATCAAGGGATGGAATAAAGAATAACATGCCTGTTATCGGTTTAGAATAGTCGAGCAATTTATCGTTTTGCGTAAACATATTGGTAAGCATTGTTTTTGTTACATCCCAGTAACGAGCATAGCCGATAAAATATGTACCACGTATACCTTGACCTGGTTGTGCAAACGGCACATTCATGCGAACTATTTTATGTTCTTCATCATCACGATTATCTTGAGCAACTACTGTATGAGCAGCTGGATCTTTTTTATCATCATCTAATTCAATATCACTAAATTTATGACGACCGATAAAACTTTCTTGCATTTCAGTAGGAAGTGCACGCCACGCATCAAGATCATGTTCATATTTTTGAGCAAATGCATAGGAGCCATTGATAAATTCAGTATCTTCGTCACCAATAACACCCCACTCTACAGCCTCTTCACCAACAGGGTTTTCTGTACCATCTACGAAATCGATGATAGCTCGACCTTGTTCATAATGGAAGCCATGAGTTTCATCCACCACAGATGTAATAGGACGTAAGAACCCCATAATTTGGTCTACCACAGTATACGTCACAGACTCATCATTAGAACGAACATGGAGGAATAAATCAGCTGGTACGGCAGGTACGTCTTGTTTATCACCTTTAATGCCAGTAAAAGCTTCTAATTCTTTTGGTACTGGTGCGTTAGGGAATAAATAATCCCATGCTTTACGGCTAAAACCAAAAGCAATGGCTAAACCAGAATTATTAGCACGAATGCTAACAGAACGTTTAATTGCTTGGATTCTATCTGCCATATCTTGAATCACTTCAAGCTCTGCATCATGATCTTCGCGGTTTAATAACAACGTTGTAAAGTTGACACTTTGGCCAGCATCTTTATAAACATCTTGTGTTCTAGAAATATCTACAGCCATTCGGTACCTCCTAATGAGAAAAATTATTATATAGTAATCATAAGCTATTAAGCCCGTATTGTCTATAAGATATAAGACATGCTATACCCAATAAACTCATTACAGCTATTAGAAAACTTTCAGAAAAGGTGAGATTTAAAAGCTTAAAATATCAATTGATCATATATTTTCTTTGGTATTTGTTCAATAGGCTTATTATTTTCAATCGCAGTCGCTAAGGCATCAATTCCTTTTTCTATTTCGGATAGCTCATAGCCATAAAGAGGATCCATATAAATAACTCTATCCAAAGAGTTTTCACCAAATATAGCTAAGTATAAATCTGTAAGTTTTTTTAATTGTATAAGTGCATTTTCTACTTCTGTATTCATCTAACCCGCCTCTATACGAATAAAAATCACTCCAATAAAATTATGCTGTCATTTTACAAATAGAGTACTTTTACAAATAGAGTACTTTACTGCATTTTATATTCTCTTATTTACCTATATTTCTACATATTTTTTTAATAAAATGATGTCAAAATGATGTCATATATAATGTATTCATTATATAGAACGATCCACTTCTTCACCATATAAACGCACCATTCCTTGACGGGTTACTAGCCACATTTTCCCTGACTTTCTAGCTTCATCATCGGTAAACTGTTTGTTTGCATATCTCTTTAAGCAGCATTGCTTAATAGAATCAGCGGGTACATTCCATCTTTCACCAGCCTCTTGTGTAGTCATTACATCATCTAGTTTCATTATAGTACTCCTAATATTACTAATAGATTATATACGGTTAATATAAAGGCAATAATACTAATTATTAAAGTTAATCTTGTATACTTAAGCAAGGTGACTTTTTTGTATAACTTTCGTTGCCGCACCCGCATAGCGGGCGGTTTTATGATTCACGACTACGTCGCGAACCTGTCTAAAAGACAATAACAAGAAAAACCCGCACAGTAGTGCGGGTTTATTTGGTGGACCACCAGGGGTTCGAACCCTGGACACCCTGATTAAGAGTCAGGTGCTCTGCCAGCTGAGCTAGTGGTCCATGACACGACTAATTATATGCCTCTTTTATAGGAATGTAAAGAATATTTATTACATTCCTATAAAACATGTGCATTAATATTGTAACACCCAATCTTTCATGGTATTACAAGCCTCTGTAGGGAGTAAATCACTCGTTCCTACACAGTCTTCACCACTATATAGTTGAAGTACACTATGTGTACGACTTACCTCTTTAACAACGACATGTGTTAGAGTATCCTTAGGTACACTAAATTGCAAACCGTAACGGCCAAAATAGGTAAATACAGCTTTTACAGTATCGTACTCTATATGGACTTGAAGAAATTTACCACCAGGCCAGCATGATTCAATATTTTCTTTTGATCTTGGTTTAGAAAATCAAAAAAGCCCATACTACCCTCCAATGCGCCACATTGGACGTTCTGGTTTATCCATCCCTATTCCATCATGTCGTTCTTGTTTACGTTGTAAAGCACGCTCAATATGCTCAGCTAATGCCTCTGCTGTAGCGCCATTTCGCACAAGGGAAACTAAATCAGCCTCATCATCACGCAGTAAACATAAGCGCATCTGACCATCTGATGTGAGTCGAACCCGATTACATGTATCACAATAGCTATGAGACATTGAGAAAATAAAGCCTACCGCCTTACCACTTGGTAACGCTAAATACGTAGCAGGTCCAAAACCATATATAGAGTGAACCTCCGTAAGAGGTCCTCCACTCACACGTTCCAATTGAGCCTTCCACTCATCAAAGGTTGGACCATGGAATGCATCACCTTGGAACGGCATATACTCGATAAAACGCCAAACAACAGGCCACTTTTCTACATACTGCAATAACGATTTAACTTCATCATCAGTCCAGTAGCGAGATAAAACAGTATTAATCTTTACAGATTTAAAGTTAGCATTAATAGCACTTCGTATGCCTTCTAGTACAGACTCAAGTTGCCCCTCTTTACCTACACAAGTAGCAAAGGCTTCACTTTCAAGCGAGTCTAAACTAATATTCACACGGTTTAATCCGAGTTTTTTCAACCGTTGCGCCCGAGATGCCAAGAGACTACCATTAGTAGTCATCGAAATATCTTCAAACCAACCTGTATCATTAATGCGACCTAGAAGCTCTTCAATATGAGGATAAAGCAATGGCTCACCACCAGTTAGGCGCACTGCTTTTACACCAATCCGATGGAAGGCCTCTAAAATAGTCATCCATTCATCAACAGATAATAGTTGTGTTTGACTTTGAGGCGTAATTTCTGCAGGTCGGCAATAGGGACAACAGAAATTACACGCATCTGTCAGCGACAGACGTACATATTCAATTGTACGGCCCCATGCGTCTTTCATAACACACCTCGTTTACCAATACAGAATTATTTAATAATAGATACTTCATCACCTACGTGAATTGTACCGTTTTTAAGGACCTTACCAAAAATGCCTTGTGTCGGCATAATGCAAGAACCAACTTGTTTCATGATTTCACAACCATGGTGACATTCCTTACCGATTTGTGTGATTTCAAGAATAACGTCTTTACCGACTTGTAGTTGTGTACCTACTGCCAATTCATACAGCACCATACCTTCAACTGTAATATTTTCAGCGAAATCACCAGGTTTTACATCCGCTCCTTGAGCACGCATATGGTCGATACTTGCAATGCCAAGCAAACTAATTTGACGGTGCCAATTGCCTGCGTGAGCATCACCTTCCATACCATGATCTACGATAAGATTTGCGGATTCAATATTATGTTTCTTTTGCCCTTTTTTCTCACTAATGGAGATAGCAATAATTTTTCCTTCTGCCATGTAGCCCTTTCCCTTCTTATGGGAACATACCATATATACATAACTTTATATAAACATTTAATTGCAAAATAAACTTGTGATTCTCATTTTTGATGAAAGCATCACAAAATACTTTTACAATTATCTATATATTATAACATAGTATTCGTACATTTTCCCTATGAATTTAATCACTAAAAAAGAACTCTATTCTCAACGAATAGAGTTCTCATTTTTATAATTTAACGACGTATTAAGAAAAGAGTATTGTAACAGCTTTTATTATTTGTATAAGCTTATAATAGCAGCTTCTTTAGCATCAAGATTTTGTTCAATAGCATTCATCTTAGCCGTTACATTTGCTACAAAAGCCTCATCTTTAATACCAGACAAATTGATACGTACATTTAAAAATGCTGCTTTTACCGCCGCCCTTGCATTAATAGCCGCAATGATACCATCGGTAATAAGATTTTGATTACCTTTTTTAGATGCTAACTCTGCTAAATCAAAGATTTGATACGCTAATTCACCGATTTCAAAAGGCACCATAGCCGCGTCTTTATAAGCATGTTGAATTGCTGCTGTGCGCGCAACCTTTTCTTCATCTGTATTCTTTGGCAAACCTAAGGCATTCATAAAGATATTAAATACATCTGCATCTGCTTGAGATAATTCGAGCATGCGATTACGAATCGCTTCGGCCTTAGTTTGTAGTTCTTCCATTTCGGACTGAACCTCTTCATAGCCTTTTTTACCAAAGGTTAAGTTCGCTACCATTTCTGCTAATGCTGCACCAGTTGCTCCAGTTAAGGCTGCAATGGCACCCCCACCTGGTGTAGGCTCTTTAGACGCAGTAGCAGCTACAAAATCTATAACACGTTGTTCTACTAAATTCATAACAAGACCTCATGTAAAAGCGATAACAAGATATCCTTGTTATCGCTTTGTCATTTCTATAAAAATATACAGGTAACACACTATATAAACTAGTGAAAGCAGACACTACCAATAGGTAGTTAAGAAAATGTCTACTACAAAGAATTTATATTAGAATAAGCCTTTAATTGTACCGTCTGCTTCGATATCCATATTAAGAGCAGCAGGACGTTTAGGAAGGCCAGGCATAACCATTACATCACCGGTGCGGCATACGATAAAACCTGCACCATTAGCAACACGGATATCGGATACAGTGATGGTAAAGCCTGTTGGAGCACCTAATAAAGCTGGATTATCAGACAAGGAGTATTGTGTTTTTGCCATACATACAGGTAAACGTTCAAGGCACCAATCTGCTAATTGTTTAATTTGTTTTTTAGCTTTGTCTGTAAAGATAACGCCGTCCCCACCGTAAATGGTTTTAACAATTTTATTTAACTTTCTCTTCTAAACTATCTTCTAAATCATATACGAATTTAGGTGTTGGTTTTGGCCCTTCAAGCAACTCTACGACCTTTTTTGCCATATCAGTGCCGCCTTCACCACCCTTTTCCCAACATTCATTAAGTTCTACAGGTACGCCAAATTCGTCGCAGAGACGAGTTAACTCAGCTATTTCTGCATCTGTGTCGGTAGCAAATTTATTGATAGCCACTAAGACAGGTACGTTAAAGTAACGCATGTTCTCGATGGCTTTTTGTAAATTGCTGAAACCTTTTGTAATAGCTTCAACATTTTCAGTGCTAAGTTCTTGTTTAGGTACACCACCATGCATTTTAAGAGCACGCAATGTAGCAACGATTACAATTGTATCAGGGAAGATATCACCGTAACGACATTTGATATCTAGGAACTTTTCAGCCCCCAAAGTCAGCACCAAAAGCCAGCTTCTGTAACTACGATATCACCCTAATTTAAGGCCAAGCTTTGTAGCTACGATGGAGTTACAACCATGAGCGATATTCGCAAACGGACCACCGTGAACGATAGCTGGTGTGTGTTCTAATGTTTGTACAAGATTTGGTTTAATAGCATCTTTCATAAGAAGCGCCATCGCACCTTGGCAACCTAGCTGATGAACATAAACAGGCTCACCTGCTAAATTACAACCGATAACGATACGACCAAAGCGTTCTTTTAAATCTTCTAGATCTTTAGCCAAGCAAAGAATAGCCATGATTTCAGAGGCAACAGTAATCATGAAGTGATCTTCTCGAGGGAAACCACACACTTTACCCCCCAGAGCAACCGTTACATTACGAAGGGCACGGTCATTCATATCTAGAACACGAGTCCAAGATAATTGGCGCAAATCGATTTGCAACTCATTACCTTGATGGATGTGATTGTCGATCATAGCGGACAATAAATTATTAGCTGCTGTAATAGCGTGCATATCACCTGTAAAATGGAGGTTAATATCATCCATTGGTACAACTTGGGCATAACCGCCACCTGCAGCACCGCCCTTAATACCAAATACAGGGCCTAAGGATGGTTCACGCAATGTGGCAATAGCATTTTTGCCAATTTTTTGTAAGCCTTGTACAAGACCAATGCTCGTTGTAGACTTACCTTCCCCCGCTGGTGTTGGTGTAATAGCCGTAACTAACACCAATTTACCATCAGGCTTAGTTTCTAATCGACGAATGGCATCAAAGGAAATCTTCGCTTTATAATGACCATATTGTTCAATGTCATCAGGTGTTAAACCACATTTATCGGCAATAACCTGAATCTTCTCCATTTCATTCTGTTGGGCAATCTCAATATCGCTTAACATAAAGCCTCCTCGGCACCATGGCCACCTCAAAACTATATAATAACTATAAACTTACTATCTAATAGTTTCAGTATTAAATATTAATGTCTACTGTAGATGTATATTTGTACAACTATAGTAATCTATTATATATGAAAGTACATCTTATGTCTAATAGTTATATCTAACAATTTTAGTACTTCATCTAATATATTACGCCTGTTTAGTACATAACTAAATAGATAAAAAGAGCCTAGCGCATACATTTATACGCTAGGCAATTATTATATTAAAATAACTTAGAACGGGAATAAAATTGGCAATAATACAAGTGCCACGATACTAGATACAACGATAAGTGGTAAACCAGCTTTCACATAATCCATGAAACTATAGCCTGCTATATTATATACCATAGTGTTAGCAGGCATACCAATTGGTGTAGCATAGGCCAAGGAACTAGCAATTACGATAGCCGCAAGCACCGCTTTTGGATCGAATCCCAATTGAGATGCTAAGCTAAGACCGATTGGTACCAATAACGCACAGGTAGCAGTATTAGACATGAAGTTCGTCATGAACACACCAAGCGCAAAGATTACCACTAGAACAACAATTGGAGATGGACTAGCACCAAGGCTGTTTACGATAAGATCTGCAATTACAGAACCAGTACCTGTTTTAACCATTGCGTCCCCAAGGGCCATGGAACCAGCAAAGAGCATGATTGTTTTCATATCGATAGATCTAACAGCTGCACTTTCACTTATAACATTGGTAGCAACTAATACAAGAGCACCTACCCAGGCACTAACATAAAGTTTTACACCTAATTGTTTTTCAAAGATCATAGCAACAACTGTCAAAATCAATACAATTGCAGCAGTCCATTTTTTCCAAGACGGTACATGGCTATAATCGTCATTGCCTTCAAAGGCACCATCTGGTTGATGACTTGGAGCATCTGGTAAGAAACGTTTACCAATTGTAGCATAGAAAATAGTACCTACAATAAGAATTGGTAAACCTACTAGACCATAATCAAAGAATCCAAAGGAACCTAAGCCAGCTTGTTGTAAACCTGCTTGAGCAATCATATTACCAGGAGCACCGATAAGTGAAATATTACCACCCATAGCTGCAGCAAATACAAGAGGCATCAACAATTTAGTTTGTTTAAAACCACTTTTTTTACAAATACCAATAATTACAGGAATCAGTACAGCAGCTGTACCAGTATTAGATAAGAAACCGGATAAAATACCTGTAATCATCATAACTGCAACGAGTAAAGATGTTTCAGTTTTAGCAAACTTATGAACTACATTACCTACGCCTACAGCTACGCCTGTTGCAAAGAAAGCTTCACCAATAACAAACATGCCCATAAATAGTAAGACATTTGGATCTACAAAACCTGCGAATGCTTCTTTAGCGGATAATACCCCACTTAGATGTAAGCCGACAGCTACAACCATAGCGGTAATAGACAATGGGATTTTCTCCCATGCAAACATGACGATGGCAAATACCAAGAAGCCCAGGGTAATCATTACACTTGTATCCATACATACCTCCCACTACGTGTAATACCTAAAAATGGGTACAAAAAAGAGGATTGTACCACAACCGTATAATCCTCTTATGTAGTTAAAACTCACAATGAGATTATTTAATGAAGCTTACGTGTTTATAAATCTCTTCTAACACTTCATCTTTTTTCGCATTGTATTCTACTTTTTTATTTTCAAAGTAGTTATTACCTTCTGCATCGATGGATACGATAAGTGGACCGAATTCTTTTACACGGCAAGTCCATAATGTTTCAGGCATACCAAGTTCACGCCAGTTAGCAGACTCGATTTCTTCTACTTCTGTAGCAGCAAGTACGGCATTACCTGCTGGGAATACACAGTGAAGTGCACCAAAGTCTTTACATGCACGTGCTGTTTCAGGACCCATACCACCTTTACCAACGATAAGGCGTACACCAGTTTGTTTTACGAATTCGTACTCAAATTTTTCCATACGCATAGATGTTGTAGGACCTACGGAAATCATTTCAAATTTATCATCCCCATGATCACGTACGATTGGACCTGCGTGCAAGATAGCACCGTTACGTACATCTACAGGTAACTCACGGCCGTATTCAACAAGACGACGATGAGCAACATCACGGCATGTTGTGATATGACCATTTAAATATATAATATCCCCTGCTTTGATACCTTCAAGATCAGATGCTTGAATTGGTGTTGTCAAAATATGTTTAGCCATTAGAATGTCACTCCTTTGTGAGATAGAATTTCGTACTTACCATCTTTATCAAATACTACATGCCCGCGGCGATGGTTCCAACAACCAACGTTGACAGCTACAGAAATTACAGATGGATGACGGGAGCCATGCTCGATGTTAACACCCATTACAGATTTATCACCGCCCATGCCTTGTGGACCAATGTGCAATGCATTGATGCCATCTTCAAGCAATTGTTCCATATATGCAGCTTTTTCATTATCTGCTTTAGAGGATACTGGGCGCATCAATGCTTTTTTAGACATAGCTGCTGCTGTATCGATAGATGTTGCAATGCCTACACCAACTAATAATGGAGGACATGCATTTAAGCCATAGCTTGTCATCAAATCAAGTACAAATTTAGCTACACCTTCGTAACCTTCACCTGGCATCAATGTTTTACCAGAACCTGGTAAAGAGCACCCGCCACCAGCCATATATGGGAAGATTTCTACATCATCACGGCCAGGTACGATATCCCATGTAATGTACGGAGCTGTACGACCAATATTTTTACCCGTATTAAATTCATCAAAGGTTTCTACACAGTTATGGCGAAGTGGTGCATCTTGTGTAGCTTGGTATGTAGCATTACGCAAGATTTCTTCGAGTTCACCGATCAATGGGTAGTTAGAACCTACTTTTACCCAGAACTGTAACACACCTGTATCTTGGCAGGATGGACGATTTAAATCGAAGGCCAATTCCTGATTCTTTTTCATTGTTTCATAAATTGTTTTAGCTAATGGATTTTTTTCATCTGCAGCAAGCTCTTTAATTTTTTAGCCTCTACATCATCAGGTAATTTCTTTGCTACATAAGCAATGAACTTTGCGATGACATTTGTCATTTCTTGCACTTGTTGTTCTTTCGTACTCATCGTAAACCTCCAAAAGGACTTCATTATTTAAGACGCAATTATTTCTGTTTCGGAACCTTAGCTCCTTTCGATGATTTCATTCTACTCTTTTTTCAGGATATAACTATCCAATTTACCAGTTAATTTTTGATGGTGAAAGCTCTAGAAAATCATAACAAATTACCCATATAGGAATATTTTAACGCATACAAAATATACAATTTCACCTAATACAAGCACAAAAAGAGCACTACCTATCACAAAGTAGTGCTCTTTTTCTATTTATGTGCTCGGAATTACATATATACAGAATCACCTATACCTAATGATTGTATATCTTCCTAAATGCAATGTGTAAAACCATTGAAATTATAACTAATTACAATTAGCTGTATTAATAAAAATTAGGATTGTAATTTTTTAACAACTGACTCAAGCTGTTCCCTAATATCTTGTAACTTTTGATTAGCCTCATCTAGTTCAATTTTATATTTGTAATCAGGTTGATACGGCAAACAAGATTGTAATAGTTCTACAATATCTTCCTCTTGTGTAGAAATGATCTCTTTCCAATCATGTAGTTTTGTTTTACGCCCCATCTCTTTGGCTTGTTTGCGATATTCCGTTGGCGTCGTATGGAAGTGCTTTTTTTTAAAAGCTACATTAAAGGCTTTAATATCTGCAAAGCCACAACTGCTCGCAATATGTGCTACTGCATCATCAGAATTAGCTAAACGAACTGTAGCCTCTCTTAATCTCATCCTCAAGAGATACTCTAGAAATGAAACACCTAATTGACGTTTGAAGAACTGAGACGTGTAGTTCACATTATAGCCACCTATTTTCGCAATATCTTCTAATTCAATCTTTTGCTGATAATTATCATCTATATAAGTAATCATCTTGTCAAAGGTAGCTACAGTCATATCAACAGGCTTTGAATTTATATGAATCGACTTAACCGCATCAATTTCACTATATGCAGCACTAGTCAATGCTAAATAGTGATATTCTAACCACATTCGATTAACAGAACTTTCACCATTCACCTTTATCAACATCATCATAGCTGCATGATATCGTAAAGCGGTAAAGAAAGGATTATGCCGATTAGACTGATTGGAACGTATCACAAATTGATACATTCCAAAATTAGGATCAAACTGTTGGAAAAATTCCTTTCCTACATGAATAACTAGAGCCGTTGTATCCTGTTCAAGAGCAAGGGTAGCATGCCCCACCTGAGGAGAAATAATAATAGCATCTAGAGGCTCCATTGTAAAAACCTCACTATTACAACTCATCTCAATACTACCCTTTAGCAAAATGAGGATCTCTGTTTCTCCATGCCAATTGTAATGATAGGTACTAACCTTGTATATATGGCTGCTAAAATCTATATGATTGTGTTTATATGTATAGTGAAAGTAATCCATAACAATTACATGCTCCCTAGTAAATTTAAAATACACCCCTTATTAATCTAAGGGATGCATTTATTATGATATATATATTTAACTAAGGTCAACAGCAACTTAATTTTTATCTATTAAGCCTGCTAAAATGTTGATATACACATTACTGTTACTATTACACTTAATTAAAAATTACATAAGCGCTGTAATCGCTGCTGCTAAACCGAAGAAGATACCTGGTGCATTGGCTAATGCTACTGGAATATCTCTATGTTCTTTAAACAAACCATATAACACCCATAATGTACAGTTGATAGCCGCTACTAAAGGTTGGATCCAATCACCAGTACCTGGATGTGCTAAATTGTTCATAATTTGTGGGAAGTAAGATACATACATTGCTACAGCAGTAACAGTTGCAACTTTCCCTAAGTTTTCCATAAATTTTACTTGATTCATTATATCCTCCAAATTGATTAACTTTATGTTGTTATTAATTCCTCATGAACTATATTCTACTCAATTTAGAGAATCTAACTATCCAATATAAAAGGTAAATTTTTGAATGAAATCAAGCCAAAAGTATAGTTTCCCTTATCTTTTTCTTATTCTGATGACACATACATATATAAATTTCCCTAGAAACATATATAAAAAAAGCACTATCCATAACGAACAGTGCTTTTTTTAAACCATTTATCCCTAAATTTTAATATATAGAAAAATCACCCTAATTCTAATGTTTCTATATGACCCAAAAAAATTTAATTTACATTAGTCCAAATTCTATTTACTCCATATTCGAGTTAAACCATCAATCACAAGATTAATTAGAAAATTAATTATAATGCCTTTACCACGTCTACCACATCGGCCAACTTCGCTTTTAAAGCTTCTAGTTTTTGACTCATAAACTCTAGCTCACTCTTAGCACGCGAATCATCTTCATAAGATAAAAACGAGTGTAGTAGCTCAAGGACATCTTGATTTTCAACTGATACAATTTCTACGCCGTCTTGCAATGTAGTTTTACGGCCAATGGCTTTTACTTGCTTTCGGTATTCGGTGGGAGTCATATGGAAATACTTTTGAAAGCTACATTAAAGGCTTTAATATCTGCAAAGCCACAACTACTAGCAATCCTAGCGATCGCCTCATCTGAACTCGTCAGCTGAACAGTTGCATCTCTTAATCGCAATCTCAGTACATAATCTACAAAGGAAATCCCCATTTGGCGTTTAAAGAATTGAGATGTATAAGCCACATTATAACCACCAATCTTAGCAATATCTTCTAACTCAAGCTTTTGTCGATAGTGTTCATCAATATAAGCAATCATCTTATCAAAGGTAGCAGGTTTTATATCGCCAGGTCGTGCGTTTTCATGAACAAGTTTAACTGGCTCAAATTCTCTAAATACATCACCTGCTAACGCTAAATAATGATGTTCAACCCACATGCGATGTACGGGGCTTTCACCTTTAGACATCAACAACATCATCATCGCAGCATGATGACGTAAGGTGGTAAAAAATTGATTATGCCGAGTACTTTCATCAGAACGCACAACAAATTGATAGGATCCAAAATCGGGATCATACTGTTGATAAAACTCGTTACCCACATGAATTGTAAAAGCTATTACATCCTCCTCAAGGGCTAATATTGAATGCCCCACTTGAGGTGAAATAATAACTGCATCAAGAGGCTCTAAGGTAAACACCTCGTCATTACAACTCATCTCAATGCGCCCTTTTAATAGGATGAGAATCTCTGTTTCCCCATGCCAGTTGTAATGGTATGTACCAACACGATATATGGTGCTACTAAACTCTATGTAATTATGTTTATATGAATAGTCGAAGTAATCCATTACACTTTTACTCCCTAAGGTAATTTCGCTCTTAATGCCTGTTCCTGTGATTTACTCACCTCTAACAAGGCATATTCATCGTGAGTCCACGGACCAAATAAAATTTGGTCTACAACAGTTTCAACAGATTCAGTACATAATTTTGAATTATATACTTGTTCTAAATCACGTTTATACACTTGAATACTTTCAAAAAGTCCACTCTGTTCTAGTTCAGTAATATTAGCGACCAAAGATTTTACAATTCCATCATGATGCTCTTTAGGGGTGGCTCTCGCTTGTAAAGGATCCACAATCATCATTTCTAAATAGCGCAATTGCGTCGTCAAATAAGATAACTCTGGCTTAGTAGCAATCAAACAAAAGTCGACGGTATAGCCTTTAGATTTTAATAATGTAGCTGTATTAATTGGTACTGCGGCTGAACGTAATGTGCCTTCAATAATTAAATTGTATTTTAAAGAGCTTAATTTATCAATTACAGCCTCTACCATCTTACCGGCAAACATTTTTGTGTAATCTACACTATCAACACCATATTTCTCTTGTAACTCTCTAAAATACGGGATGTTGAGCACGATATGTATCGCCATCAATGACAATATAATTACCTTTTGACTCTAGCATTTTCACACGATGAATTGTGGTTTTCCCTGCTCCACTTTGACCACCTAAAATAACAGCACTAGGTGTACTAGATATATTTTTATTAAACGTTAATAAATTAATGGTACGTTCTAAGGCCTTATCAAAGTCTTCAGAATTATAGGACTCAATAGCTTGTACATCACTAGTCTCTTTAACAGCTTTAACATCACTAATGTCATGAGAAGCTTGTGCTAATGACTCTGTAATAGTATTTTCAAGTTTTACCATATCTAACTTTAGAATATCTAACTCATGTATAGACGTAGCTAAATATAACTCTGTATTTACAATATGAGAATACGCTTTTAATAGCTCTACACAGTCACTAGTGCCACTCCCCTCAACTAAGTTACAGAGACGTGCTAATGTTTCCGCGCTTTGTTCTTTTAGAACTTCTATTTGTAACGTTAAATTATACTGTTCAACGACATTCATACATTCGACCTCTCTTAACGCATTAAAAATGCACCCCTTATAATCCAAGGGATGCATTCATTATGATATATTTATTTAACTACGGTCAACAGCATCTTGAAGTTTTCTCGGGCATCGAGGCTATGAGGCACTTCAGATGGCATAATCAATGTTTCACCAGCTTTCACATTGTGTTCTACATCACCGATGACGATGTGTGCCTCACCATCAAGAATTTGCACAATCGCGTCACCTACAGTTACATGCGTTGAGATTTCTTCGCCCTTTGGTAACGCAAACAAGGTAATACTGAGGCGTTCATTTTGGGCAATCGTAATACTAATCACTTGCCCTTCTTTATACTCTAAACGATCGCCTAGATGTAAAATTTCGTTGACTGGGATATTTTTTGTGAAAGTCTTACTCATAGAAATCACTCCTTATATAACTATATGATGGTAAAAGTAATTAAAAAGTAGATTGAAATACATTTTGTCAAAACTTAATTGATGTAACTAAAAAGGATTTATCCTTTCGTTGAGTTTATTATAAATTAATTGAGATTTAATTTCAGTACCTATAGCAACAGAATTAAAATAATTTTATATAAACAAATAGACGAGGCCTCTAAATAGACCTCGTCTTATTATTTTTTACCACTAAATATTACAGATATGTAATATCCTAAATATTATAGATATATAATATCCTAAATTTGAAATATTAAACATCTATAACTATTAATCTCATATAATTTAAATCGCAGGTAGCAGTCCTAATAGATACACATCGAAAGTATCGCCAGGCCGCACTTCGTGTACACCACGTGGAATACATGCCAATGCATTAACTGTATATAAGCCTAACATGCTACTACTGTTAAAGTGACGGTTAGCCACAAAGCGTGGCGCGCCACCACCGAAGATTACTTTACCTTGTACATAGCGATCAAAAGCATTGCGTTTAAAAATTTCCGAATCCATAACACAGGCCACCACTGGTGTAGTCCAGTTTGCCAAACCTTTATAGCGCTTCAAGGTTGGTGCTACGATTAAATGCCAACCGTTAAAGGCAGCCCCTGGATTACCCGATAGACCAAAGATGATTTGACCTTTCGGTGTCACAGCACCATAAGATGCCGCACCAGGACGCATTTGAATACGTGCATAAATAGATTGAGCACCTAGTTTCTCATAAATAAGTGGCATTGTATCAAATAGACCTACCGATACACCACCAGAACTGATGATAATGTCTGCCTCTTCACTAAGTTTCAACACGTGGTTGATTTCAGAATCTAGTTCCTCAGGAGCATCGCTTACGTGATAGTGTGTAATCTTGTGAAAGCCTAAATCCTCTAAGAGGCCACAAATCATAGCTCGATTAGAATTATAGATTTTACCAGGTGTTAAGCTTTCACCAGGCTCAATTACCTCATGACCTGATGTAAGAACTAACACGCGAGGCATCACATTGACAATAACCTCAGTCAGCCCAAGACCCGTCAAAATGGTTTGTACCGTAGATGTTACCTCTGTACCTCGTGGAATCACAAGGGTTCCCGCAACGCACTCTTCACCTTGAGGGATAATATGATCGCCACATTGATAGTTGCCTTGAATAGTAATCGTTGTTTGCGGTTCTCCTGTGCCAACCACTTGTTCTTGCATGATAACCGTATCGCATGTATCAGGCACAGGTGCACCAGTCATAATACGCACTGCATGACCAGGTTCAACAGGGTGCTCCCACACAACGCCGGCACCAATAACACCGTCAACGATATAGTCATTACGACCCTCTTCGTAGGCAATGGCATAGCCATCCATCGCAGATTTGGGGAATGCAGGTACATCAGTTGAGGCCATAATATCCTCAGCTAATACGTATCCCTTCGCAGCCTTAACAGCAATAGTTTCAGTTTTATGAACTTGTGTTTGTAAGGCCTCATCCCATAATTGGAGTGCCTTCTCAACAGTAACGACGGCCATGTAAACACCTCATCATTTCCTGTATATGGCGTACCAATTCAGGTACGTCTTGATCCAACTTGTCAATTTCAATTGTCGCCACTCGGTCCATTGCATCCGAGATAAGCTCTTCCGTATGTCCCTCTTTTGTAACCTCTATAATAGGGGCAATACCTTGGGACCGTGTTTCTAGTATAACTATATCGACTGGCATATGCTGTGTCAAATCATACAGACTAGACTGTTCTTCGTACGTATACGAATTGCTGTTTCATTAGGCCCTGCAATAGCAACCGCATTAGCCCCTGCTTTATAGGCAAGGTCTGTATCTGTCCCTTCATGATCCATGTGAAAGCCGTGTTTATCACTCTTTACAACACCGACGGATAAACCAACTCGTTGTAATTCTGCTACTAGACGTGTTACTACCGTTGTCTTTCCTGTTTTCCGTTTAGATGCCACTACACTAATAAGCGGCACACGACGGAACTCATTTTCTGCTAAAGCACGTGCCCATTGGTAGTCTTCAAATCGATTAATATTACTTAGTTCCCAAGTATAATCACTAGCATCTACATGCTCAACATGACCGATGACATCAAGGGCATGATGCAAAGACATATCCTCACCGACGAGAACAGACTGAATTAAAGATGCAATATGCGTTCTATAAATGCCAGCCATAGGCTCAACTTTATCTCTGTCACCATAAGGAATAATGGCGTTCCAATCATTATGATCTACTTGGTATAGCCAATCAAAATAGAGATCCATCTCCATAAATGGCATATCCACGGCCATAACTGCATAAGCAGGGCTAGGTCCTACCGCCAAGGTGCTATACAGGCCTCCTAACGGTCACATCGCTCAATAGAATCACGAACAATAGAAACTTTTTCTTGTTCATCGTTCGATAATGTATCAATAATATGAGTCTGTATGGCATGACCTAATTGCTCATCGTCCCCAATAGAGATCAAAATATCATGTACATCTGCATCAAGCCCCTTTCGGAGGGCATGAGATATGAGACTTTCACCACCAACCCAGGACAATAAAGCCTTTGGTTGGCCCATTCTGGTACTAAGACCACCAGCTAAAATAATTAAACCTAATTTATCCACGACGTCGTAAACCTCGTTTAACACCTTGATAGATGAATAATAAAACTACAATATTTAAAATGCCATCTGGCACCATATAGGAAGCATTATAAACCATAGAGTAAATCCAAGGATTTTGCCCTTGTGGTGCATAGCTAGCAAAGACTACGGCGCCACTGATAACAGATACTGCCCAACGCAATGCGATACCTACAATAGAGCCAGTAATAAGTCCAAAAATAGAATCTTTGAAGTAACCGCAAACGCCAATAACACCATACGCTACCAAGTAATCTAAGATAATACTTAAATAATGAACAGATGATTTAAAACCTAAAATAAAGTGTAAAATACCGTACACAACACCGACAAAAATACCGCGTGTACCGCCCCAACGGTATGCATAAATCATAAGTGGCACTAAAGCTGCGGCCTTAATAGATCCCCCTTGTGGCATATGGAAAAGCGTAATAAATGACAAAACTTGGGCAATAGCAATTGCCACGCCTGCTTCAGTAAGCATACGAGTTTTTGATTGATCCATTTCAATCGACCTCCTCACAATTATATGTTTTCATATATGTATTTTAACTGATATTTTCTATTTATAAAGTCTACTTGTATTGTACTACAGTTTTTTTGTGATACCAAACAAAATATTCGGAACGTATTGAAAATTTTGCGAGTCTCTTGTATAATGGTACAGGTTCAATATGTAATACTCGAAGGAGATATAGAAACTATGATTAACACAACGAACATCTTTGATTATGAAGACGTGCAATTAATTCCTAATAAATGTATCGTCAGTAGCCGTAGCGAATGTGATACACATGTAAATTAGGTAAACGCACATTCCGCTTACCAGTGGTACCTGCAAATATGCAAACTATCATTGACGAAGAGTTGGCTGAAAAATTAGCACGCGAAGGCTATTTCTATATCATGCATCGTTTCCAACCTCAACGTCGTATGGACTTTGTAAAACGCATGCACGACCTTAACTTATATTCTTCCATTTCTATCGGCGTAAAAGCTGAAGAATTTGCTTTAGTTGATGAATTCAAAAAAGCAAACTTAACACCTGAATACATCACAATCGATATTGCACATGGTCACTCCAATGCAGTAATCGAAATGATTCAATACATTAAAAAGAACTTACCTGAAACATTCATTATCGCTGGTAATGTTGGTACACCAGAAGCAGTTCGTGAACTTGAAAATGCTGGCGCTGACGCTACTAAAGTAGGTATTGGTCCTGGTAAAGTTTGTATCACTAAATTAAAAACGGGCTTTGGTACTGGTGGCTGGCAATTAGCTGCTGTTCGCTGGTGCGCAAAAGCAGCTACAAAACCTATCATCGCTGACGGCGGTATCCGTGACCATGGCGACATCGCTAAATCTATTCGCTTTGGTGCGACTATGGTTATGATCGGTTCCCTCTTTGCTGGTCACGAAGAATCCCCAGGGGATGAAAAAATCGTTGACGGTAAAGCAGTAAAAGAATACTTTGGTTCTGCTTCTGAGTTCCAAAAAGGGGAACGCAAAAACGTAGAAGGCAAAAAAATCTTCATCGACTCCAAAGGTTCTATCTTTGATACATTAGTTGAAATGGAACAAGATTTACAATCTGCTATCTCTTATGCTGGCGGCACTACTTTACAAGCAATCCGCAAAGTAGACTACGTACTTGTTAAAAACTCCATCTTCAACGGCGATCGCTAAAATTAATACTACATGTAAAAGCCACAGGTTATATCCTGTGGCTTTTTTGTATCCCCTTCTCCTTATTGATTATGAGGTAATATTTTTTAAAAAATAATATTTCAATATTTAAAATTAGCCCCAAAGACATATTGTCTCTGGGGCTATTATTTAAATTAAACTTCAGCTTCTTTTGATTTTTCCATTAACATATAAGCGTATTTACCAGTACCTGCACTTACTACGAGTAATGCAGTCAATACGATAAATGCCACTGTAAGACTTGTACCATGAGCGATGAAACCAATCAATGCTGGTCCCATCAAAATTCCCATATAGCCTAGCATTGTAGATGTTGCCACAGCTTGTGTCATAGGAATTACATTTTGTTCCCCCATAGCAGAGAACAAGTTTGGTACTACCATAGCTAAGGAGATACCAAGTAATAAGTAGGTATACATAGAACCATAGCCAGGTAAGAATACGATAAGGCCCATTGCAATGGCACCTAACAAATAACCACCAATAACAACTTGTTTAGAGGTTAAGTGTTTACCAATTGTATTACCAAGAAGACGGCCAATACACATAGTGCCATTAAAGAGCATAACGCCCATAACGGCTTCTTCGATAACAATACCTTTATCTTCGAATAAGTATAGTGCACTCCAATCCCCTACTGCACCTTCAACTAAGTAAGATACAAAGGACAAAAGACCAAAGATAATAGCAATGGGATGGAAGGATAATGGGCTTTTAGATTTTTTTGTAACCTTTGCATTTGGATCACTGCCAAAGGTCAACATAAATTGGCTAACCACAACCATGGCAATGAATAATACGATGAGAAGTCCCCAAATACTTTCATTAACAGGTAAGGATAATATTTTCAAGAGCACCAGCAAAACACCAGCACCAGCAAAACCACCTAAACTCCATCCACCGTGGAAGGCACCCATTAAGTGTTTTTTACTCACCTTTTCGGTCAAGATAGCTTGTAAATTAGCAGACGCACCACTGAGGCCAACGCCAATACCAAAGAAAAACAAAGCGGCTGTGGTCGTAGCAATTGTAGAGCACATGGTAACAATAGTAAGAGATAACATACCAATAAAGCTAGCTAATAAAACGACTTTCTTGCATCCAAAGTTCTCTACTAGCTTACCAGCTATGGCCATGGACAAACAAGAACCTACACCGAGCACTAAAATCATGGATCCCAATACATCTTCACCAATGCTAAGCTTTGCTTTTAAATATGGTACAAAGCCAGCCCATAAGGCGGTATACATGCCAGGAATAAAAAATGCCCCGAAAGCACCACGAATATTTGCTGTTGAAATAGAAACTTGATCGTTCATTACATCCTTTCTGGCTTCTAGAACCGTCCGGCGAAGAAAGGCCCTTTTTATCCGCAAAGCGCTAAAACTTGCATCATTGCAGGAAACCATTTTAATTACATATGATTTATTATTGGAATATAATAACCCTCTTTACGATACATGTAAAGAGGGTTTTCCAATTTTAAACTAAACTTAAAAAGCGATATAAAGTATATGTGGTTAAATATAACTAATTAGTATTTTAGATGTCAGTTAGTAAAGGATCCATATCCCCACACAGCTTGTAAGTAATGCCACAAGAACAGGAACAGCAGTTCGTTTAAGTAAGTCTACTGACTTAATATGCGCCACACCTGCTACGCCGACCATTACGGGACTAATAGGGCTAAGGAATAATCCTAGGCTTGCACCATTTTGCATACCAAGCATAGTAGTAATCGGATCAAGTCCTAAATGAGCTACGATATTTGGTACTAGTGGAACTAATGTAAATAAAGGTGCCACATTGCTGCCCGTTACCATGCTAAGACCTAACATACCGCCCCCTAGGACAGAGGTAAGTTCAACGGAGTTAAGAGATAGTATTTGTAGCGCACTAACCAATGAGTCAATAATGCCCAGACTAACTAAACCTTGCGCAAAGATTTGTCCCCCTATAATAAGGGTCACTGCATAGGAAAACTGGTTTCCCATACCCTCAAAGAAAATCGTCGTACTCTTAAGGACTGCCTGTAAATCACGGTGTCGAATCAATTCCGCTAACAAGGCAATACCAAAAGCGAGCATCATAGCCAGGGTTACATTCATCTTCACACCAGGAAAACCATATTGACTAAAGCCCAAGATAAAACACAATGGTAATAATGGGAATATCATATACAGCTTAGGCCCTATTGGAGCCTCTGGAATACTTTCACAAGCATCTGTAGTCTTAGGTTCCTCCACTCGATCACGATATTTCTGCCAGAAAAAGTGTGCTATGGCCGTCACAATAGCGACTAAGAAATAAAGACGCAACTGGTAGCCTACAAAATAGTTTGGCACGGGCATATTCAAGGTCTTTGCAATGAGTAAGGTAGATACTGCACCAGGTCCCCTACGTCCATGAGATGTCCCGTAGCAATAACCGCTGCAGCCCCCACTGGGCTCACTCCCAAGGCGAAGCAATACGGGATACATAGTAACCATCATAAGGAGGGCAAGACTCAATGGATTAGGTACACAAATAGACAGTCCCATATTAAGAAGAAACATTAGGGCCAGTACAATATATGGGCGATTTCAGACGATATAAAGGACGTATAAATGTATGTGCCAATCTCGTCCCAGCCCCAATATATTCCATATATTTTTGCATAACCAGCACAGGTCATAATCATGAGGCCTAAATTTACTATATTCTCGGACGTCGTAATTCGCACAATATCCATAGCATCAAATACTAAGACACCTGTAGATTGAGACTCAACGAGTATAGCATCAATCCAATTTGCTTCATAAGCAATAAACATCATGAGAATCCCCATACCAATTAAAACTGGCTGTGGTTGATAGCGCTTTATTAATAATATACCTGTAATAGCAATAATGGAGATACATATAACTATATTCATAAATAAGCACCTCTCAACTAGAGAATATATATTAGACCTATATAAGATGTATACTACACTTGTATTAAACCCATGTTATACCTATATTATACCTATATCATGCACAAAAGATAAATAAAGATACAATGAAAAAGCACCATTATCCTTAAGATAACAGTGCTTTTAAGAAGGAAATATCTAATTGATTTTATTATTAAACATACCAATATCTAATCTATTAGGCGGATTAGTACGTAGGTTATTTCTTATATAATTAAATAGTTTTTATTTATGCTCTTTTAACCATGCAATAGCATATTCTGCATATACGGCTGATGCCGCAGATAGTACGGAGTCATCCATATTGAATCGATTATTATGATGATCGTACGTAGCCTCGATTTCAGGGTTTTGAATCCCAATAAAAGCAAAGCAACCTGGTTTATCTTGTAAATACCATGCAAAATCTTCCCCTGGCATTACTTTACGCATTTTAGAAAGCTTGTCTTTACCTAATGTATCAATAACGACACGTTCCGCCAATTCGCTAGATGCAGGATCATTAATGGTAGGCGGTACTTTTTTTACATATTCTAATGTAGCAGTTGCTCCATAAGCCTCAGCAGTATGTTCTACTACGCGTCGTATGGATTCAACATAGTACTCTTCTTGGTCTGGGTCAAAGAATCGAATAGTTCCCCCCATTTTAGCTTCACCAGGGATAACATTCCATTCAGATCCAGAGTGAATATTACCAATAGTGAGTACAAGAGAATCTAAGGCACTAACATTACGAGACACTACGGTTTGCAAGTTCATGACGATAGCACTAGCTACTACAATGGCATCAATCGCTTGATGTGGCTGTGCACCATGGCCTTGTTTGCCTTTTACATTAATAGTAATCTGACTACTTGCAGCCATCCGCGGCCCTTCTTCAACAGATACGAGACCTGCCGGCAAATCAATCCACACGTGACCGCCAAAGATGGCATCCACCTTATCATACCAGTCCCCAAATTTGATGAAATCTGGTGCACCCGCTCCTGTCTCCTCAGCAGGTTGAAAGGCTAAATATACGTCGCCTTCGATGCGATCTTTCATAGACATTAACATCTTGGCAGCGCCTAATAAAATAGCCATATGACCATCGTGACCACAGGCGTGCATTTTGCCTTCAGTTTCTGATTTATAGTCTACTGTATTATGTTCGTGAACAGGCAATGCATCAATATCAGCGCGCAAAGCAATGGCTTTGCCAGGTTTACCACCTCGGATGATACCAATTAAGCCGATGCCCCGCTCTGTATCGGCGTGAACTTCTACGCCCATAGATTCTAATTCTTTAGCCAAGGTTTAGTTGTTTCAAATTCTTCATTACTGAGCTCAGGATGTTTATGGAAATATCTACGCCAATCTTGAACGTAGCCTTTATATTGTTCGATTAAATCGCGACTATGCATGATATCGCCTCCTTATAAAATCCCATAATCAAGGGGAATAACAGGGTAAAAGTAAAAGAAAACGACAGGCCACGCCATGTCGTTTTCTTTATGTCTTATCGGTTGCGCAATACTGCTTGTACCGCTAAGGATACAACAGCTGTTGCAACTGCCACAGCAGCAGTAATTTTTGCTGTTGTGAAAAGTTCTTCTTTTGTAGGTTTTGCTTTAGCAGCAATATCCAAAGTTTTTGCTACAGCAGGAACCAATACTTCATTACGTAAGGATTCTGTATTCATATTTACTCCTCCAATATAGACTGTTTCTTCTAGGTTATCACGAATGAGAACTAAAGTCTATATATTCATTGATTTATTTCAATGGTTATACGGTGACGCAACTATTTTAAATGATATTTATAAAAGTTATCCTTAAAATTATTTTGCAGCTAACTCTGCAATAGCTTCAGCTACAATGGTAATCGCTTTTTCCAATTGGTCTTGAGGAATATTAAGAGCTGGTAAAAGACGTACTTTATTTTTTGCAGATAAGCATACAACGCCCTTTTCAAGACATTTCGGAATGACTGCTTTTGGATCTACTGTAGTTTCAATACCAAGCATAAGGCCCATGCCGCTCACACCTAGAATACCAGGTTTGCCTGCTAAGGTAGTTTTTACATAGTCCCCTTTTGCTTTTACAGAATCTAATAATTCTGGTGTTAAACGATTAATGATAGTATTGCCTGCTGCCGCACAGATTGGATTGCCCCCAAAGGTTGTTGCATGTGCACCAGCATTTAACACATATTGCATCTTTTCATTGAATAATGTAGCACCCATCGGAAGGCCACCTGCTAAACCTTTTGCCGTAGATACTACATCTGGCTCGATGCCAAATTGTTGGTATGCATATAAACTACCAGTACGGCCATTACCAGTTTGTACTTCATCGATTAACACGAGTTGATCGTGTTCATGAGCATATTTTGTTACGGCTTGTACGAACTCTTTATCCAAAGGCATAACACCACCTTCACCTTGAATAGGTTCCATCATGATGGCACAAACTGCTGGATTATCAAGAGCTTTTAAGGCCGCATCAATATCATTAGCGGGTGTATGAATAAAGCCTTCTGTAAATGGGAAGAAATGTTGATGGAATACATCTTGGCCAGTGGCAGACAAGGTAGTAATAGTACGACCATGGAAGCTATTAACCAAGGTGACGATGACATGACGACCTTCACCGTATTTGTCATGACTATATTTACGAGCTGCTTTGATGGCACATTCATTAGACTCTGCACCAGAGTTGGAGAAAAATACCTTCTTCATGCCCGTTTTAGCACATAGTTGTTTGGCTAGTTCAATTTGTGGCAAGGAATAGTATAAATTAGAGATATGATTCAATGCATGAGATTGCTTTGTCACAGCTTCTGTCCATTCATCATCATCTACACCAAAAGCCGTTACACCGATGCCAGAGCCCAGATCAATATATTCTTTACCATTTACATCCCATAAGAGAGAGCCTTTACCTTTCAAAACATACGTTAAACCGGCCATACGTATTGGCTATATATTCTTTATCTTGCTGTTCAAAATCTATTGTATTATTCATTATATCCTCCAAACGTACGGCCTTGCCGCCGTCTATCTATATGAAAGGTAATCAGGTGATTACCAATATTACATCTACCGTTTTAAGCTACAAACATAGTACCAAGACCTTCATCGGTCAATAATTCGATAAGAATGGCATGTGGAATTTCACCGTTGATGATGAATACCTTCTGTGCTCCTGCTTTGATGGCCTCTAAACAGCAATCTACTTTAGGAATCATACCTCCTGCAATAATTCCATCCACTTTTAATTGCTCCGCCTCTGCCATTGTAATTTTTGAGATTAAAGACTCTGGATCATGCACATCTTTAAGTACACCATCAATGTTAGTCATGGCCACCATAGTTTCTGCCTTTAGGGCACCGGCAATTTTCGCCGCTACCGTATCAGCATTAATATTATAGGTCTTACCATCTGCACCCATACCAATAGACGAAATAACAGGAATATAGCCACGGCTAATGACATCGTGGATAATGCTCGTATCAATGGTATCTACAGAGCCTACATACCCAAGTTCTTCGTTTTGTTTGTGAACTTGAATCATATTACCATCTACACCACAAAGACCTATTGCTTTACCACCAAGATCGGTAAGATCTGCTACGAGACCTTTATTAACCTTACCAGCTAACACCATTTGCACAACATCCATCGTCGCTTCATCGGTAACGCGTAAACCATTAGCAAAATGGGACTCAATGTTCATAGCCTCTAAGGTGCTATTAATGGCAGGTCCACCACCATGTACGAGAACAACCTTTACGCCTACTAATTGGAGTAATAACAAATCCTTCATAACAGATTTTTTTAATTCTTCATCAATCATGGCATTGCCGCCGTATTTAACGACTACGTACTGATCTGTATATTTTTTTATATATGGAACGGCTGCCGTTAGTATTTGCGCCCGCATTGCGTTTGATACATCCTTCATAGTATTACCTCTATCCCAATGCTAATCCAGTCTCTTCTGGCAAGCCTAACGCAATATTCATGCATTGAACGGCTGCACCAGATGCACCTTTACCTAAATTATCGAATATGGCATGAACCATGATGCGTTCATCATTGCCTGTCACATAGATTTTCATGCTATCCGTATTGCTTAACTGATTGGCATGTAACATACCCGTATTACTATTGTCAGTAAACGGTATCACTGTAATGATAGTACTATCTTTATAAAAGTCTTCTAATACCTGTTGCACTTTATCAATACTGATTGGTTTTCTACACAAGCGACTATGAATACCAACCGTCACCTCCATACCAGAATAGTAGTCATCAACGATAGGCATAAAAAAATAGGTGCTTCACTAAGTCCACACACATGCTGCACCTCAGGCAAGTGCTTATGTTGTTGACTAAGACCATATTGACGCGGTGCATAGAGGAAATAATCCTTTGGTTCACTTTCATATTGGCCAATCATCTTTTTACCACCACCGCTATAGCCTGTTAAGGATGTGATAGTGAAAGGATAATCTGTTGGCACAAGACCAGCTTTTACAAGAGGTGCAATACAAGCAATCATCCCACTCGCATGACAACCAGGGTTAGCAATATGTTTTTTAGTAGCGATGGCTGTTTTATAATCCGCACCGAGCTCTGGGAAGCCATAAGCCCAATCAGCCTCCGTTCTAAAGGCAGTCGATGTATCAATGACCTTACACGGTAATTCACCGATAGCAGCCATGATTTCTTTAGATGCTGCATCAGGCAAGCAGAGAAATACAATATCTGCCCCTTTAGCTACCTCTTTAATAGCTTCCACATTTTTACGATCCTCATCAGCAGTGGCGAGTAACTCTATATCTTTTCTATTGGATAACCGTTCATGAATTCTTAGTCCCGTTGTGCCTTCATGACCAACGATAAATACTTTATAGGGTGTCATAATAAACCTCAATTCTCACCTAGTGGTGACTCACACCTATCTATGTAGCCTTTCAGCTATTATAAACAGGAAATAAACTATACAATTCATCACCATTAGAGAGATGAATTTATTTCATTGGATAGTCGCTAAATGTAGCAACCATAACAGCCTTAATCGTATGGAGACGATTTTCTGCTTCTTGGAATGCTAAGGAGTTTGGACCTTCAAATACATCTTCCGTTACCTCAATACCATTCATGCCGAACCGTTCAAAAATATCTTTACCTACTTGAGTTTCCGTATTGTGGAATGCTGGCAAACAGTGGCAGAACTTTGTATTTGGATTACCTGTTAATGCCATCATTTCAGCGTTAACTTGGAATGGCTTGAACGTATTAATCCGCTCTTCCCACATATCATATGTATCGCCCATAGTTACCCATACGCCTGTGTAGATAACATCTAAGCCTTTAACACCTTCCGCTACATCATCTGTGCAGGTAATGGTAGCACCTGTTTCTTTTGCAACTTTCAAACATTCTTCATAGAATGGACCGGCTGGCCAATATTGTTTAGGGCCAATAAGTCTAAAGTCCATACCCATTTTAGCGGCGCCACTCATTAAGGCATTACACATATTAGATTGACCATGACCTACATAAGCATAGGAGATTTCATTCAATGGTTTATCAATATTTTCTTGAAGCGTCAAAAAATTCGCTAATGTTTGTGTAGGATGATCCATATCGGTAAGGCCATTCCAAACAGGTACACCAGAATAATCAGCTAATGTATCTACATCGGCTTGATCAAAACCTCTAAACTCGATAGCATCATACATAGATCCTAGAACACGAGCTGTATCCTTCAAAGATTCTTTTTTATTCATTTGAGACCCTGTAGGTCCAAGATACGTAGTATGGGCCCCTTGGTCAGCAGCACCGACCTCAAAGGCACACCGTGTCCGCGTAGAGTCTTTTTCAAAAATTAATGCAAAGTTTTTACCTACTAATGTTTTGATTTCTTTGCCTGCTTTTTTATCGGCTTTTAATTTTGCTGCCAAGTCCAAGAAGTATTTAATTTCTTCTGGTGTGTATTGAAGCATTGTTTTAAAAGATGTATGTTGTAAACTTTTCATGATAACCTCTTATTTCAAACTACTTGTTTAACTATTTTTCTTGTAATAATTCCGCTGCTAATGCTGCCATCATAGTAATACCTGGTTCTAATATGTCTTCATCAATAGTAAAGTATGCATTATGTAAGGCAGGATTTCCTTCAAAGCCTGTGCCTAGCCAAAGGAAGGCACCTTTAATTTTATGAAGATATGCGGAGAAATCTTCTGCCGCCATAGACGGGAATTCAGGATGTACTACTGCTTGTTTTCCTATATATTTTTCTACGATGGATGTAGCATAATCGATAGCGTCTGGATTGTTGATTGTAGCACCATGACCACGTTTATAATCTAAAGTACTTTCTGTTTTAAACATCACATCAAGCGCCTGTAAGCTTTCACCTAATCGTCGCTCAATATAATCCCGTTTTTCTGGTTCATATGTACGGCAAGTGCCCTCTAGATACACATCACCACAGCCTACGTTATATCGGTCACCACCATTGATGACACCGATAGTACATACAAGATTTTCCATTGGATTCGTTTCACGAGCCACCATGGACTCAACATTAACAATCCAGTTTGCAGCAGCCACGATGGCGTCTATCCCATTGTGAGGTTCTGCGCCATGAGTAGCCTTCCCTTTAATGTGTACGAGGAAGTGATCCGAAGCAGCCATGAGATTTCCTTTTTTAAGCCCTACAGTTCCCACTGGTAGTTGAGGCCACACATGAAGACCATATATCTCATCTACGTCATCGAGGATACCGCTATCTACAATACCTTGAGCACCTGGGAATAAAGCCTCTTCTTCCGAAGGTTGAAATACGAGCTTTACAGTGCCGTGCAATTGGTCTTTTATAGACTGTAAAATGGCTGCGGCTCCAAGCAAAATCGCTATGTGGCTATCGTGTCCACAAGCGTGCATAACACCTTTATTTTGGGAGGCAAATGGTAAATCTGTTTCCTCATGAATGGGTAATGCATCTATATCGGCACGCAATGCAATAACGGGACCTGTATGAGCTCCTTCGATCTTGCCGATTACCGCATAATCAGAAATATCATTTACAAAAGGAATCCCTAGTTCGGTGAGAACCTTTTGAATAAATAAAGACGTATTTTGCTCTTCACCAGATAACTCTGGATGCCTATGAATATGTCGACGCCATGCTATAACTTGTTCTATATATTGTGAGGCGTATTGTTTAATTAAATCTTGTAATGTATTCATTACTGTATCTCCTTTATACACATCATATATTATTTATACATATTTTGTGTATTTTTATAACTTATGTACGTATTATAATACCTCAAATCATAAATCACAAGTATTTATACGTAATTTATGTATTTTTTTATTTGATATATTACAAATTAATTTTTAGTCATAGAACTGTAAACTTAACGTTAACATATTACATTCTTAGGAGATTCCTCATAAAAACAATTAATATATGGCTAATATTATTTTAGTATAAAAACAAAAAGACACCTTTCAAAGAAGGTGTCTTTTCGCTATTTCATCTTATTTATTATAATCTTATTTTTCAATGACTGATTCATCGAGCTGTGTACCATCAGGCAAGAATGCTTTTACAATCAATTTATTTGGTGTAACAGTCATAGTCATATAGTTATTCTTGTCACGATCTGGCGCAACATATACATCTAGTGGATGCTCTTTCCACTTAGGACGGCGAGCATCACCTGCGATTCCAGTAAGAATATATAGAGGACCAGATGGATTTCGATCAAAATTGCGCACATGCCCTCTATTACGATAGGAATGTAAATGAGCTGACAGAACTAAGTCTACATTAAACTCATCAAAGATAGGCATAAATAATACGCCTTCGTCATCAAAACCTACAGTTCTATTTGCACCTGGTCGATCAAAGGCATATTGGAATGGATCTCTATGCATAAGAACGACGGTCCATTTTTTAGTGTTAGCCGTTAAATCTTGGCGTAACCACTGAATCTGTACATCGTACAAATCGGGATGATGCGTATCATGATTGTCTTCATGATTGCTTTCATATAACATTGTATCTAATACAACGTAATGAACATCACCGAAGTCGTAAGAATAATAACGACGATTGAATATTTCATTTCCGTTAGGTGGTACTGCGAAGTAATTCAAATATGCATAAGGTTCGCGCATTTTCCAATCTAATGTATACATCTCATGATTGCCTAATGTCGTTGCTAACGGCACATTGGCACTTAACGGTTTAATAGAGTTAAGCCATGTACGCCATTGATAGGCGTGCTCCCCATTATCTACAAGGTCACCCATACTAATATACAGAGCGGTCCTAGGGTTGCGTAGTGCTGAACTCTTTACAATCTCTTCCCACTGAGAATAATCCCCCGACTGAGAGTCTGGATAGATAAGCACATCATATACACTAGCACCAGCCGTTTCCAGACGGTACCAATCACTACGGCGGTCTGTACCGTAACCTACGCGATATTCATATTTAGTATTAGGTGTCAAACCTGTCAATGTGGCCTCATGAATATAGGTAGTACTACCATCATCGGTAAAAGCTTTGTCTGTAGCGCCTATCGTTTGGGTCTTTTCAGTACCCTCTAGACGATACTCTATTACCGCATCAGCTTCGCTATTGTCTGATTGCCACATTATGGTTCGGCTTGTACTATTATCTTGAGCTACGATTTGTCGAATATAGCGGCTTTCGGAATCAAGGAGCGGTTTTATCTCTTGACCACTTACAACAGCTGCAGTCCGAGCAATTCGACTGTATATAGCATCCCTATATACATAACTACCTACAGTAGCACCAACCACGGTAATAATAGCTAGTAAAGATATAATTAATCTTTTTTTGTTCATATAATTCCTTTATTAACTAAACTGTTTGACTAATATTTAATATGAACACATTATAAAACTTACACTTAACTTTAAGTCAAATAAGATTTTGCTATACTTATTCAACATCTACTTTTCTATATCTAGCAGAAACACAACCCAACATATTTAATTGCGGTATGTTCCATTCATTAGGTAAATAGATATCACATGTGATTTCATCACCTATAGAATTATTGGCTATAAATTGATAGCGCCCCAACTCTTCATTGCTACATACTCTTTCAAGCTGATTTAAATTAGTGGCACCCCAAAAGCGACTAAATTCCATCCAAATAGTTTCTGCCTCAGCTTGAGATAACTCGACCTGCAATCTATATTTTATACCAACTTTGCATCGTTTTTTTAAGCCCTTTTCGTCAGCACTACAAACCTTAGTAGAGCCTTTATCAAAAGACCATTCTAGACCATCTAACGATTTAATTTGGGTAGAAACAAGATTTATCTGTTATTTTTCGTAATATTGCTTCATTTGTGTATAGCCATTAACGATGACTTCGATTTCACCCGTTCTAGGATGGAAGATAAGACCGTGAATAGGCACATCTTTAGGAATCAAAGGATTCATGCGTAATTCGTCTACTGTATCCTCTACATTTTCAGCAGGATGTGTAAAGCCATCGGCCCATCGTTCCATTTCTTTTCTCACCATGTGAATCGCTTCAGGTGCAATGCCACGATCCAACATTTTTTTAGACAAGCTTTCAGCTGTCGTTTTAGCCATACCACATTCATGGTGACCAATGATAAAGATTTCATTTACACCTAGCTCAAAAATACATACAAGTAAGCTACGCACGATACCATCAAAAGGACCTGTAATACAGTTTCCTGCAGTTTTAACGATTTTTGCTTCACCGCGGCCAATATCCATAGAGTCCTCTAAAAAGTTTACGAGACGCGTATCCATACATGTAACGATAGCCATTTCGCGGCTCGGCATTTTACTACATTTCGTGTCGGTTTCAACGTAACCTGTATTTTGATCTTCTACATATTCTCTATTATGGGCTAAAATATCATCTAATAAACTCATAGTACCTCCTATATAAAAAGACCTTGGCACACAACCAAGGTCTTCATATCAATAATGGTCGATATAAATATTATATCATATGCAGTTGTACACACTCTAAACGATTACCATGTCTGTAATACACTTACATTATAAATAGGCTTAAGCTAGATTCAACACAGCTCTTATTTATCAGGTGTAGATAATGCCTCGATTGCCACGCTACCACCGCGTACAACTTCAATGCGATTCACGAACATATCTTTAAATAAGGCAATCATGTCATTATTTTTAGATACGGTCTTTACACATTGTATCAGTACAGACTTACGGTTATAGTCCACCACTAAGAGATCAAAGGTTTGAGCAATACGGAAGATTTCTTGTTTATCTGCTTCCTTACAGCTATTAACTTTGATAAATAATAACTCTTTTTTCGTAATCGGCATATCCGTAAAGTCGATAACCTTAATTACCTCTACACTGCGGTTCAATTGTTTAATAATTTGTTCATACGTCAAATCATCACAAGTAAGGTCAATCGTCATACGCGACATAGTAGGATCTTCTGTTTCCCCTACCGTCAATGTATCTAAATTATAGTTTTTACCAGCAAAGAGACCTGAAATTTTAGCCAATACACCGATTTGGTTTTCTACATACGCTGAAATGCAGCGCTTTTTCATATGTACTTCCATAGCCCCTCCTATTTTTTATCCTTTAATAACATATCACTTAAAGATTTACCTGCTGGTACCATTGGCAATACGTTGAGCTCTGTAGGAATGATGAACTCAAGTAAAGTCGGGCCATTTTTGAAAGTATCCGCCAATTGGAACCCTTTTTCAATATCCTCAACTTTAGTAATGCGCATTGCCTTAGCACCATAAGCCTCTGCCAATTTCACGAAGTCTGGCACATATTCAAACTCATCATTATCAATGATATCTCGTGTAACAATGGAGCTTTCATCCATCATCAAATTCGTACAAGCGTACCGTTTATCGTAGAACAATTGTTGCCATTGACGAACATTACCGAGGAACCCATTGTTTAAACAATTAGCGTCACAGGTAAACGATAGTGCATAGCGGTAGCAAACTCTTGGATGTTCATTTGCACCCCACCATCACCACAGATGGCAAATACGCGCTTATCTGGATTCCCCATTTGAGCACCTAGTGCTGCAGGGAAGCCATAGCCCATAGTACCAAGACCTCCAGAAGTCAGCATTTGGTGTTGTCCTTGTACCTCTAAGAACTGAGTAGTCCATAGTTGGTTTTGACCTACGTCGGTAGTAACAATTGGGCGATCATAGTGATTATTGATGTAGTCAATGACTGCTTGAGGTGTTAAACCTTCTTCATCAGCTTGCGTTACAGGACGTTCTGCTTTAAGCTGTTGCAGTTGTTCAGGCCAATCACCAAGATCATGAGGCTCAATATACTCTAAGAGTTTTTCAATAGCCAATTTAGCATCGGCTACGATTGGAATATCTACTTTAATATTTTTAGAGATAGATGCTGCATCTACATCGATATGAATAATCTTACAATGTTGTGCAAAGGTACTTAATTTACCCGTAATGCGGTCATTGAAGCGAGTGCCAATAGAAATCATTACATCACAATCTGTGAGTGCCACATTTGGTGCATAGCCACCGTGAATCCCTATATTGCCTAGGTATAGAGGATGACGTGTATCTACGGCCCCTTTCCCCATCAAGGTCGTTACAACTGGAATGCCTGTTTTTTCAATTAAATCCATCATAAGCTGGTTGGCACCACTAATGCTGACGCCACCACCTAATAGGAACAGTGGTCGCTTAGCCTTAGAAATGATGGAGCAAGCCTTTTTAACTTGCCCTACGTGAACAGCCATATTCGGTTTATAACCGCGAATATTAACCTCTGTAGGATATTCATCAGACCCCATCGCCTTTTGAATATTTTTAGGAATATCTACAACTACAGGACCTGGACGACCGGTACGAGCAATGTAGAAAGCTTCTTTCAAAATGCGCCCTAAGTCTTTACGATCACGCACAGTGACAGCATATTTACAAATATTACGAACGATACCAACTGTATCCACCTCTTGGAAGGCATCATTGCCCATAAGACCTAAGTCTACTTGGCCAGTAATACAAACGAGAGGTACACTATCTGCATAAGCAGTAGCAATGCCTGTTACAAGATTGGTTGCACCAGGTCCAGAGGTTACCATACAAACCCCTACCTTACCCGTGCTACGAGCATACCCATCAGCAGCATGAGCTAACGCTTGCTCGTGACGAGGCAAAATAACCTTTACCTGATCTTGTTTATATAATTCATCCATAATATCAATAGTAGCAGCCCCAGGATAGTTAAATAAGATTTCTACCTGCTCCTCTTGAAGGGCTTTTACCAAATACTGCGCGCCTGAAATCATAGGTGTCTCCTTATCTATGTAATACATGCATATTGCATTCTCAATATTCTCGTTAGATATATCTAAAAAATTGAATATCTTATATAGATGTGATATACTCAGTAGTGTACCATATATTGTGGTACATGAGTATGTATAAAATCTCAAATTATGTAAGTATATGTTGATTCTATCTGGAAAGGACTGTGTAACATGAAAGAAATCTTAGGTTTCCACTTAATCGGTTGCCCTTACTGCGAAACGCATTCCGCGCTATCGATGAACTCGTTGCAGAAAACCCTGCATACGCAGATATTCATATTAACTGGGTTGAAGATCAAGATGCTCACGAGCTCTTCAAAACTCATCCATATGAATACTATCCAAACTTGTGGTTTGACCTCGACAAACAATACGAGGCTCAACCTGGTGAAAGCTATGAACAAACAAAAGCTTTAATCAAAGCTGTATTGGACAAAGCAATCGCGTAATCTAGTATTACATAAAAATGTGATAAATCCATTAAGAAAGAGGCTAGCAATGCTAGCCTCTTTTTTTGTCTTTCCATTCAAGATACATATGTTTAATTACTTGGATCGGTGATACAAATAACATTCTAGGCCCACCATATCGCATGATTTCACGTATCTTTTCACGATACGTTGGCCCATAGCAATGTGTTTTACATACACTGCAAAAGGTTTTACTTTCCATATGTGGACATACATCAATACGATGCTCTGCATAATGCCAAACGTCTTGGCACTCCTCACATAGTTCACCTTTAGGCGTGTGGTGTTTATCACGACAATAGATGCCAATAATTTGGTACATAGTTTTAAGTTCTAACTTACGTTTTTCATCAACTGTCACGTTAATCTCCTATTTCACAGACCAAGAAACCCAAGCGACCTTATCAACGGTCTTATTATGAATTTCACCATTGATAGCTAGTGGTTCAATGAGATTTCTAATCTCTTCTTTCATATCATCTATTGCGCCCCAGCCGTTATTATGAAGTCGCATAGTAAAGTAATTAACAGCCTTCTCAAGAGACATAACCTCTGTTTCAGGAACCGTTTTATAAGTTACTTTTACATTATGCCCCATCTCATGGATATCCTCTAAGCACTCTTCATCTTTCCATCCCAAGGGAATGAGTCACGACCAAAGAAATGTTCAGATAGCATATCTACCATTTCATCACTGCGCTCGCTGAAAGCAATCCACAAGCATTTATCATGACTTGCTTCGTGCATGGCACGAATATTTTCTACATCAAACATGATGGGACAGAAAATGCTATACGCCAAGTCGAAACTCTTATCCCAACCGAGTTCTCGACGTGTTTCATCAGACCAAGGTGCGATATATAAGCTCAGGTCAAGTCCTTCTGCCTCGGCCAATTGTTTAGCACCTCGAATCATACCATCAGATAAATCAATACCTGTTGCCTTATACCCTTCACGAGCTAAGCCTAGTGCATAATCGCAAACACCACAACCTACGTCTAACGTGCGTCCACCTGCTACTGGTAATAGATTTTCATCCTTCAAAAATGCTAAAAATTCAGTTACTTGTGCTTTTCGATCTTCTCGATTATGCATTTCCACAAAATATTCGGAACGGTTATTCCACGCATCTTGCTCATCGCGCCAAGCTTCGTTGACCGTAAGCTCTTGTATTGTATTTGTCATAATATCCCCTCTAATTAGCTACATACAAATATGTACAAGCTATAGATATATAAGTTATAAGTAGTTTTCACTCAGTTAAATTTACAATGTAATTTAACTCTCCCCTATATGCCTAGTGTTCCGTCTAGGTGGTTCAGATTTTCATATAGCTGTTTTTATTGTACATCATTCTCAAAATAAAATGTGTTACTCAAGTCACATTTATTATGCTATTTCAATATTATTAAATATGTATTTTTCACATAAAGACTATTTAATGTGCTTTTTACAAAAACAAAAGACTCCACTCAATAAGTGGAGTCTTTTATCTCTCATTTTGCAAATAGGTTTATACTATCTGCTCATATACATCAATTAAGTATATGATTATTTCTCTTCTTGTTTCTCTACCGGAGCAGGCGCCTCTTCAGTTTTAGAAGCTTCTGTTTCAGTTTTCTCTTCACTCGTTACACTCTCATTATTAGCAGCTTCACGCTCTTGTCTGATACGTTCTTCTCGCTTAGCTTGTGCCTCTTGTTCTCTCTTTTCAAAGGACTCGCTAACTTTATCAGTAGTTTCTTTTAATTTATCGCGACCTTTCAATGCAAGCTCTTTAATCGCTTCTGGATCGGCACCACTGAACTCAGCCAACGCACCTTCATTATTTGGATCAAAGAACGGAGCTTGTTTAAAACCTAATAAGGATGCTACAAATACCATCGGGATTTGTGCGATAGCACTGTTGTATTGCTTAACTGCATAGTTGTAGATTTCACGTTTATTGGAAATAAATGTTTCGTTTTCGCTAATCGCTTCTAAGAATTTGCCATATTGAGTATTGGCTTTCAAATCAGGGAATTGATTTGCTAAGGCTGTAATATTTTGTACCGCCTTAGATGTTTCACGAGCCATTTCTACAAAGTTATCAGATACTTTCAACTGAATTAGTTTTTCATAATCACCATACTCATTTACAAGACCTGTAAATTGGTTTACGATAGCAACCTTTTTCTCGTAGGCAACGATAATATTAGCACGTGCTTCTTTTATCTCTACAGTCAAATTTTGCAATAAATTGTATTGCTTAATAAAGAAGTAAATCAAGAATACAATTAAGAAAAATATTAGTGTTGAAAGCATAGAACCCTCTCCATTTCTATTACAAATAACAATGCAAATTTGAGAATATTATACCATACCGAATATATAAGAAGTATGAAATTTCATTCATGAAGCATAAATTATTGAATGCTCCATTTAGTAGTTCGTGCATGTATTTCCATTCGTTTCTCTCCTATTACTAGAATTAATATAGTTGTTTCATATATTATTTATATTTATTATAATAAAGAAAAGGAGGCTTTGAAAGTATGGGAAAATATATGATACTCCTAATGTTTACATTAGTAGCTATTGCTGTAGTTTTTGCTACTTATAACTTATCTATAATTAGATCTATGCCTCCTGAAGAACGTTATAAACTTCTTTACTTTAAGGATGATCAAGTCTCTATAGGCATTGGCTTAGTAAGAAGAACATTTAAATTAAGCGATATTCGTGAGGTACGTTTTTCTAAAGGTAAAAAATTCCGTAGCATGGGCAGCTGGGCCGGCAGAATGCAAATTTGCAAACTAAATGGTAAAACAAGCCGTTGGATAGAATTTGATGGTACTGTCTATTACAAAAAGATGGTATATATAACTAATGAAGAAATCATTGATAAATCAATAGACTTACTGATGAATGAATTTCAAGCACGAGGAATTCGTTGTACTAAATATAGATGCTAACATATAATTTTCTGAACTATACATCAACCTAAAGAATAAAGACACATAAAAAGGCTTCTCGAAATTTCGAGAAGCCTTTTATTTGGTGCGCCTAGCAGGAATCGAACCTGCGCACCCGGTTCCGGAGACCGGCGCTCTATCCCCTGAGCTATAGGCGCATGAATACCTAAAAATTATACCATATAACGCTATGGTTCGGTAGTATAAAGTATATATAAACACTAGGTTCATATAGAAAAGCCCCTAATATTATGTTGTATATCAACTAATATTAGGGGTTATTTTACTTTAAAGACGCTCTTTAAGTAATTCTAATAGAGCATCGCAGCTGCGACTTACATCGTCATAGGTTTCATCAAAATTTCCCGTATACCAAGGATCCTTTACGTCACGGCTTTCACCAACAAAGGACATAGCCTTATATACCTTGGAGTCTAGATCATCTCCAATGATACGTTTTAAATTACGTGCATTATTTTCATCCATAATAACGAGGTAATCAAAGTTTTGATAGTCATCTATCGTCACTTGGCGAGCCTTACGACGAGTATAAGGAATACCCATTTCATCTAGCTTTTGCTTAGTCCCATAATGAGTATCGTTGCCTATCTCCTCACGAGATGTGGCAGCAGATTCAACACAAATAGAATCGCTTAATCCAGCCTCATTAACGATATGCTTCATATAAAACTCTGCCATCGTAGAACGGCAGATGTTACCGTGACAGATGAATAAAATTTTGGTCATAATACACTCCTTAAATACTAATAGTCCTTACAGCATACGCTATAAGGACTATTAGTGCAATATTTAATTAGAAGTTATGTCGTACCCCTGCATCGATACGCCATGTATTATCTATGGTAGCACCAAAGTTTTTAGTGAATGTACCATATAGATATGTACTAGGACGAATGCTCCAAGAGCCACCGATTTCCGCATCAAGCCAAGTATCCTTCAAGTCAACTGTAGTTTGTACTGTTGGATTACCTGGTGCAGAGTATGTAGTGTTCAATTTACCAGAGAATTCATGAGCTAGTGCTAATTTAGCAAAGATATTGGATTTTTCTGTTTCTTTACCAATGCCAATGCCGAGTCTACCTACAGCAGAGTTCACAGCATCAGATTTAACATGCATGGAGCCACCGCCAACAATAGACGCATCATAGGATACACCTTTTAAACGACCTAAGATAAATTCTACACTAGGATCAATGTAGAAGCCATTTTGTTTCTTAATATGCTTACCATATTCAGCACTCAAGGATGTACCGTATGTATGGTAGTTACCATTTAATCGTTGGGCGCTCATAGAGTTAAGGCTATAATCGTTGGATAATCTATTACCACGAGCGATGATATCTAAATAACGTCCATCATCGTGTTGTTTTGTACCATATAAGGCGATACCACCAAGTTTACCGTCGCCATTGCCGTTAGCATATGAATTACTAGATGTGCTGTAATCAATAGCACCACCAAAGATCCAACCATTGGATGCTTTATGGTCGTAGCCTCCTTGTACACCGTTATATGTCATATGTGCATCAGCACCATCTGTAATCTTAGATTTACCGCCTATATATTTAGCCCACACACCTTGATTTGTATTAGCTAAACGAAGGTCACCTAAACGACGTTGTAAATCATTAGTATTATTTTTCCACGCCATCACTGTTGAAGTAAGGGCAGATTTTGTGCCACTTACGAGTGATGATTCGCTAGCACGAACAACTTTTGTTGTATCATCTACAACGAGATGACCTTGAGAATCAAAATGATCTGCTCCTAGGTCTGCAACAGCGCTAGGTGTAGTAACGCCTTCATTGATTAGAACTGTTGTGCTAAGCTTCTTATCATTGCCTGTGTATTGTAATTTCTCAGCTAATGCTTGGATATCCTTTTTGTAGCTTGCATCGTCGATGGTATTACCGGAATGGTCGCCTTGCATTGTAATATGGCTATTATCCGCCGCATGTTCAACGATGATTTGCCCTTTTCCTGTATCACTAGCCGGTACACCAGATTTATAAATGGCATTCACATAACCGCTATAGTTCTGAATTGTTATAGGCCGCGCATCGATAGGATGAATGTTACCTGCTGCGGTTGGGTTAACACCACCTACAAGATTGCGAACCTTACTGCCCTTGTATAGGTACGCTGCATTATCCCCTGATGGACGTTCTTTTTTAGGTGTAGGGCGCTCCATACCAATCCACTCATTATTCCAAGTGGCACCATTTTGTAGATATATATCTGCACCAGAATTATGAGGGTTTTTATTGCTTTCAGCATATTCATTTAATACAGCACCTGTGAGACTAGAGTTTGGTGTTGTGAAAGCTAAACCTACATTCGTTGGTTCTTCATTATGGTTTGGATCGCGACCATAATCCTTATCGATTAAGCCTACATTACCAACAGCAACCAAGTCTTTGGTACCTGGATGTTTACCATCAGAACCTGCATTTACATAGACATCGCCCTCTTCAGCTACTACGGAGTACGTATCAGATGTTTCTAAAGGATGGGTAATGATACGACCACCACCATCAACAATAATATGACCGCGCTGATTGGCTGTAAACCTACACCGATAGCATCGATATCCACATTACCTTTCACATGAATATTAGTATCACCATAGTCTCGATCAGGGTTATCTTTACTTAGACGTGGTACCTTACCGCCATAACCAGCATAGACTGCACTCATATAATAATGACCTAATTCTCTCTTCGATGCTGGTGCATCATTCTTTAATCGTACAATAAGGTCTTTATCTACCGTTAGTTGTGAACCAAAGCCATTATAAATACCTGTAACATTCTTACTTTTACCGGCCTCTGTTAAACTTTTACCATGTACATTAACGGTTAATGTATCCTCTATGTGTTTAACCTCAGGTTGCGTTTGTACTGGTGACCCCATTGTTAAACCTAGCAATTGCTCTGCTTTATCGCTTGTAGCATTAAATTCTGTAGCCATTGCAGAATAAGACATGCCAGTTAACACTAACGCAGCCATAACAGCCGACACATGACGTTGTAATTTCATAAGTATCTCTCCTTTTTCCCTACCTTGTAGGTTGGTACCATCACAGAACGACATAGACACAAAAATATAAAAAGACCCCCTAAGTCCAACTTAGGAGGTCTTGTATATCCACACACTCGGTAAAATAAAACTTAATTATTCAGGATTGATAATGAAGGACAATGCGCTGAAGTATTTGTTTTGCTCACCTTTGATTTGAGTTGGGAAGCCAACTTCAACACCTACTACGTTAAGACCATTAGCACTTACTGTAACAGTTGCTTTACCGTTTGCATCAGCTTGGCTTTCGCTAGTAAGATCATTGATTACGTCTTTGATAAGAGGTGCATTTGCATATGGTTTGCCTTCTTTCAAGACTTGAATTTCATAGGTATCACCTTTTTTAAGTGTCAATGGGTTAACGGATGGAATGATTTGAATGAAAGCGTCTTTATTGTCTAAAGGTTTTGCTTCTGCATTCCAGTAGTGAACGTCATATTTGATAGCATGTGTACTTTTTTGTGCACCAGGAACTTCTGTGATTGGTTTATGAACAGTTTTGCCATCCTTGTCTTTTGTCCAATAGCCATAGTCGAAATTAGTTGCTGTTACGCCTAATTTATCTGTTGGCACGACAGCAATATTTTTTTCATGTTTAACAACTTCTACAGGGATTACTGCACCATTGTTGTCATAGCCTACAAGACCTGTTACCATTTCAGGTTTGTAAGCGTTATCCAAAGGACCTTCGCCTAGAACTAATACTTTTTCATCTAGACGGTTAGCAAAGAATACGCCATGAGCATCAACGGAAGAGCACACACAACCTGCTGCTAAACCTACTGCGAACAAAGAAGCTAAGATTTTCTTATTCATAAGAACCTCCATAATCAATAATTTATTTCAACAAACTTGTTATTATTATACAGCGTTATACTCATTTCGTATATACCAATACCCCTATAGTCAAGTTAGTATGCATAGTTAATATATACACTCCTATCTATGCCATTCTAACATAATTGATAAAATTATCATCTATTTTTTTCATGTGGATATAATAAATGAGATTATCTTACTCATACTAAACGATGAAATCTATGGTTTTTCTACCATGTATGAAATGCTATTCTTATTCTGTTATAATCACAAAAACGACGCTCCCTAAGGAGCGTCGTTTTCTATCTATATAGATATTATTTTTTGTTTTTAGCAGCTTTCGCACGTGCGTTACGATCAAGGATTGTTTTACGCATACGAATGCTTTCTGGTGTTACTTCAACGAGTTCATCGTCGTTAATCCACTCAAGAGCTTGCTCCAAGGAGAAGATACGAGGTGGAGTCAAGCGAACTGCTTCGTCAGAGGAGCTAGAACGCATGTTAGTAACGTGTTTTTTCTTACATGGGTTAACATCCATATCAAGTTCACGAGTGTTTTCACCGATAACTTGACCTGCGTACACGTCTTGGTTAGGGCCAATGAACAATGTACCACGGTCTTGAACAGAGTTCAAACCATATGGAGTAGTTTCGCCATTTTCGAATGCTACCAAAGCACCGCGTGTACGGGAAGGAATTTCACCTTTATATGGTGCATAGCCATGGAATACATGGTTCATGATACCATTACCTTTTGTAGCTGTTAAGAATTGTGCACGGAAACCGATCAAACCACGAGCTGGAACTACGAATTCCATACGAAGGTAACCAGCTAATTCGACCATGTTAGTCAATTCAGCTTTACGTTGACCAAGGTTTTCCATTACAGTACCCATGAACTCTTGAGGTACGTCGATAGTCAATGCTTCAAGTGGTTCGCACAATTGGTCGTTAATAGTTTTGAAGATTACGCGAGGTTTACCTACTTGTAATTCGTAGCCTTCACGACGCATAGTTTCAATCAATACAGCCAAGTGTAATTCGCCACGACCAGATACTTTGAAAGCATCTGCAGAATCAGTTTCTTCTACTTTCATAGAAACGTTAGTTTCTACTTCGCGGAACAAACGATCACGCAAGTGACGGGATGTAACGAATTCACCTTCACGACCAGCGAATGGAGAGTTGTTTACGGAGAATACCATGGACAATGTTGGTTCGTCGATGGAGATAGATGGCAATGCTTCAGGATTTCAGCATCAGCTACAGTTTCACCAATGTTGATATCGTCGATACCAGCGAATGCAATGATATCGCCCATTTCAGCTTCGTCAGTTTCAACGCGGTTCAAACCATTATAAGTATATACGCGACCAATTTTCGCTTTACGAGTGCTTTCACCATTCATGATAGCTACTTGTTGGTTAGTTTTCATTTTACCGCGAACGATACGGCCTACAGCGATTTTACCGATGAAGTTATCGTAATCAAGTGTAGTAATCATGAATTGAAGAGGACCTTCCATATCACCTTGTGGTGCAGGAATTTCGTCGATCAATGTTTGGAACAACGGCTCCATGTTTACCGCTTCGTCATCCCAGTTAGTTTTAGACACACCAGAACGAGCAGATGCGTATACTACAGGGAAATCAAGTTGATCATCATCAGCTTCAAGTTCCATAAACAATTCAAGAACTTCGTCTTCAACCTCTTTAACACGTTGGTCTGGACGGTCGATTTTATTAATAACTACGATTGGTTTCAATTTTTGTTCTAAAGCTTTACGCAAAACGTATTTAGTTTGAGGCATTGGACCTTCGTATGCATCAACGAGAAGCAATACGCCGTCAACCATGTTAAGTACACGTTCTACTTCGCCGCCGAAGTCAGCATGGCCTGGAGTATCAACGATGTTGATTTTGATGCCATTATGCATAACTGCAGTGTTTTTAGACAAGATAGTAATACCGCGTTCACGTTCCAAGTCGTTGGAGTCCATTACGCGTTCTGCTACCTTTTCATTATCACGGAACACATGGCTTTGTTTTAATAACGCGTCCACCAAAGTAGTTTTACCATGGTCAACGTGGGCGATAATCGCTACATTTCGAAGATTTTCGCGAATCATAAGATCCTCCCTTTAATTCCTTCAGTATATTCTATATCACATAGCACTTGTAAAAGTAACTATGTAGGTATATTCCCAAAATTGGCAACACTTAATTATAACGTAGTCTATAGAAAAAAGTCAAAGAAGTACAGGTTTTCCAATCATGGCAATTTCTACATTTGATTATACTTTTGACTCATCTTAAAGCTAAGTTAGCTATATAACCATATGATAATAAAAAAGATTCCTTATGATACTTGCCTCAAATAAGATAAGAGGAACGTCACATAAGAAATCTTTTATTAGTATTGTATTATTCTTCCCCAATCATGCGTACTTCTGGTTCTAGATGTACACCATGTTGGTCATATACGCGTTTTTGTACTTCTTTGATAAGATCAAGCACATCTTTAGCTTTAGCATTGCCAGTGTTGATAACAAAACCAGCATGCTTATGAGATACTTGTGCGTCACCAACAGATAACCCTTTAAGACCTGTTTGTTCAATCAAAGTACCTGCAAAATACCCTGGTGGGCGCTTAAAGGTTGAACCCGCGCTAGCATACTCTAAAGGTTGTTTAGATTCGCGCTTTTCTGTGAGCTCATCCATGCGAGCCTTAATAGCATTTTTGTCGCCAGGTTGTAATGTCATAATAACCTCCCCAATAACCTCATGGTTATCGTGGAATACACTATGACGATATCCGAAATCTAAGTGAGATGCATCGTATTCTTTAATATTGCCTTGGAAATCTACGGCGCGTACTGTAGTGACTACATTGCTCATTTCCCCGTCATAAGCACCTGCATTCATAAATACAGCACCACCGAGCGTACCTGGAATACCAATGGCAAATTCAAGGCCAGATAGCCCGTTTTCCCAAGCAAATTCAGAAGCATCTTTTAACATATAACCAGAACCAATGCATAATACATTATCATTGCAATCCATGATTTGTGTCATATGTCGAACCGATACGACAGCACCGCGAATACCACCGTCTTTCACCAAAATATTGGAGCCGCAACCAATAATAGTTACAGGCACTTGTAATTCGTGAATAGTGCGTAGCGTAAAGCTCAACTCATCCATCGTCGTAGGTTCAATAAATAAATCAGCAGGACCACCAATTTTAAATGTCGTATGATGACAAAGCAGCTCCTGTTCTCGCACACGTGTACTAGGTAATTTCTCTAATAAGGCTTCTTTTAAGGCCTTAATGTTTTGGTTGTTGTTGTTCGCCATGATCTAACACTTTCATCCCCTCAGTGATTGGTTCGCTAATGATTTTATAGATATCATTAGAAATCTGGCTCCAACGCATTTGCGCTTGCAGATAAGAAGTCGCTGCAGTATTTTCTTGAATTTGAGGCATCAATTCCTCTTGTTTCTTTTGCAATTCATCTGCTTCTGGAGCACCGGACAACTTAGCGTATTCCCATTGCATTTGTTGTGCCATAAATGTGCGTACCAAAGCCGTTGCTACTGCATCAGCCTTCACTGCTTCTTGAGCAGCCATTAACTCTTTGTACTCTTCGGATTCACGCATAGCGTGAGCTAAATCATGAGCTTTATCGTAGTTCATAATATCCTCCTCTAACAACACCGTAAGAAACACTACCTGTCATAGAGATTTGGTAGGTTCTTTAACACATACTAATACTATATTTCTCTATAGTGAAAGTATAATTATTTAGGTTGAATCCAGTTTCCTTCAGCTTTAAGATCTGGATAATCAAGTTGACGCATGCCTTCATAGGCAATGATAGCCACTGCATTAGACAGGTTCAAAGAACGGGCTTCATCGACCATTGGTATACGAATACAAGTATCCTCTTTGCCTTCTAAAAGACTTTCAGGCAAGCCTCTCGATTCAGGACCAAAAACGAGCATATCCCCGATTTCATAGTTGACCTCAGAGTGTGTATGCTTAGCCTTTGTAGTAGCATAGAAATATCTACGATCTGGATATTTCTCATATAGTTCTTGAATATTCTCATGAACTTGCACATCTACCAAATGCCAGTAGTCAAGACCCGCTCGTTTTACATGCTTATCATCGATGGAAAAGCCAAGCGGTTTGATAAGGTGCAAAGTCATGTGATTGGCGGCGCATAAACGCGCTATATTTCCTGTATTGCCAGGAATTTCTGGCTCATAAAGTACTATTTCCATTATCGTTCCCCTATTCTTTATATCTATATTATTCTACAAAGGAACGCACAAAATGTCCACTTTTACCGCCTTCTTTTTCTACAAGGTATGTAGGGCCCATAATCATGCCTTTATCGATAGCCTTACACATATCGTATACGGTGAGTAAACCCACTTGAACTGCTGTAAGGGCCTCCATTTCAACTCCTGTTTTACCAGTTGTTTTAACGATAGCACTCACCTTAACGGCTTTGTTGTGATTTTCATCGGTACAAGCCGGGCTTTCACCATCTACTAAGGTGCAATGAACCTCAACCTTAGTCAATGCCAACGGATGACATAGGGGAATGAGATTACTCGTTTGTTTAGCCCCCATAATAGCCGCTAGTTGCGCTACGCTAAGGACATCGCCCTTTTTCATAGTACCCGCTGCGATACGATCATAAATAGCGTCGTTGATGGCAATAAAGCCTTCCGCCACAGCTGTGCGAGATGTAATGTCCTTGTCAGACACATCTACCATCCAGGCATTACCATCTTGATCAAAATGTGTTAAATCCATACTATATCCTTACTAATCATGCATAAATTATCATCTATAGTTTTATTTTCATTAGTTATATTATACAATAGAATTAACATTTGTATGTATAAGGAAGGAAGTGTTCCTATGAAAACAAAACTAACTTATTTCGGCCACGCTTGCTTTATGCTCACTCGCGGTGATGTATCCATGATTTGACCCATTCTTAACGGGTAATACATGGGACATCGCTAAAAAAGAAGATATTAAATGCCAATATATCTTTGTTAGCCATGGTCATGACGACCATTACGGCGATACAGATTTTATCGCTAAAGAAAATGATGCCCTCGTTATCTCTACTGCAGAGGTAGCAGGCAAAGCAGCCGCTGCTGGTTGCCGTGCTCATGCTATGCATTTAGGCGGCAAATTTGACTTCGAATTTGGTTCTGTTCGCATGGTTCCTGCCTTCCACGGCGCTGGTATCCCTGGCGGTCACGCAGCAGGTTGCATCGTAGACTTCTACGGCGACATTCTTTACTTCGCTGGCGATACAGCACTCTTTAGCGACATGAAATTATTGAATCGCTTTGGCGATATCGACTACGCATTACTTCCTATCGGTGATAACTTCACGATGGGCGTTGAAGATGCGGCTCTTGCCGCTTCTTATGTAAAAGCGCGTATCTCCATTCCAATTCACTACAAAACATGGCCTGTTATCGACCGTGAACCAGGTGTATTTACAAGCTTAGTTGAAGGCAAATACAATCAAACAGCCCTCATTATCGATCCAGGTTCCTCTATCGAGCTCAATAGCTAATCCCAAAACATGACATAGAAATGACGCAATCCATTGGAATTGCGTCATTTTTTATTGTTAGGTCCTAAACAAAACCTAATGAAATAAAGTGATTTCCTATTGGCCTAGAACTCTTGGTTTGCCATAGAAAAGCCACCACGATTGGTCATGCGTACAAACTCATCAATATCTTGTGTTTCATCTACCCCTACATAGCCTAGCTCTCGAACTAAACCATATGGATTGTGCAAAGATAATTGAGGGTTCTCACCTGTCAGCACCCAAAGTACTTTATAGCCTTTTGGAGCTTCTCGGAGGCGCTCCTCTCCTTTGCCATCCGTAAAGTAAACTAGTAAATCCACACGATTTTGATTAGCTAAAGAGAACACAGGCGCAAAGGCTGTGGCACCACGCACATCGAGACGCGGCTTAACGTCCTTCACCGATTCCATCGTATAGGTACGGCGCACTTCGTTATCGCATTCCACTACGGTAATGCGGTGATTATAGGCATGCACAATTTGCAGTACTTGCTCTAATGCATTGGTAAACTCAACATCGGTAATACTACCACTCATATCGAGGGCCACCCACACATTTGCCTTATGTTGGCGCAAGGTGCCAGATAATTCGAGGCGCTCTGGCTGACGACGATTGCGACGCATCGTCGTTTTTTTGTAACCGCTGGCTACCTTCCCCATCAATTTTTTAAGGTAAAAATACCAAGGCAAGGCTCGACGCGTCTTTTGGAACGTATCGATGAGACTTTTCACATAGCCTTCCATATCGCCTTTGGAGGCTTCGTTAATATAACGCTCCGTAATTTGATCCATCGTATCGGTGTCAATAGAATCAGATTCATCCCAAATATCATGACTTGTTTGAGGATCAAACTCCATAGCTACTGCTGTTTCTGCATTGTCGATAGGCACAAAGAGATCTGGCTTCTCTTTCATGACCTTGTCGATAGCCTTCGCATAGTACTCAATAGTACGGAACCGTTTTAACAATAAACCAAAGCGCTCATTCACATTAGCTACCGTTACCGCATCACGGTCCACATGTTCAAGATAATCGTTTACCACCATATCCATGGCCATGTGAACGGCTGTTTTATGAAAGCCTTGGGCCAATGCTTTCACCCGCATCAAGTGAGCGGAAATGATATGAAGAATTTCGCGCTTAATGCCATCCTTCATCACATCCGGCGGTTGGCGTAATAAGATAAACGGATTTACATAAAGAACATAGCCACCTTGTTTTAGGTTAATGCCAAAAGCACTGGTCATATCAAAGCGAATGCGATGAGCCATTTGTAAATAAAAATAGCCAAAGAATTGGTCCTCTTCAAGGAGTAAGCCATTTACATCATGCAAAATATTCCATAATCGTTGCTCAAAGGCAGGTGTCATAACTGCTTGCTGCATAACGGCAAGATTTGTGCCTTCCACTTCCATATCTTCAAGAGCGCGACCAATAGTGCCAATATGACTGTCAGACATATTATGGTTCATCAAGTCCGCTGCTATACGTTCAGGTGCCACACTATGGTGTTGCTCTTCATAGCTATCTACATAGGACTCATAAGTTGCGTATATTTGCGTATATAAAGCCTCTGCTTCGCGATGAATCCGCTCTCGTTTCGCGTGCCAACGATCGAGAGCCTCAATGGCCTCCGCATCATAAGAGCCAGTCTTTTCCCAACCATCAATATGCGTCAGTAGGTCAGACGCATCGCGAATATCGTCCTTATCTAAATTTCGTTGCATCATTCCACCTCCTTTTCGTTAAACATCAGTTATGTATATCATGTTTTATATATTGGTTATCGTATACCCAACCATTCACTAAATTCTTTTATCCATATAGACACCTTCATTTAGCTAACTATAAGACAGAACTATTTTTGTGCTTCAAAGAAGGTATCGACGAACAAGTCATCTTCAATGGCATAGGCGTATACGCGCTCATAAGTGTTGCGTAAATCTTTCATAACTGCTACACGCAAATCTCCTGGGTATAGTGTTAAGAATTCCACAAAGTGATGAATTTCCGCTGCATTACTATTGCGATTTAAACGATGCAACATATTTTTAGCCGCTACATATAGACGAGTTGGGCTTTCACCTTTGACCTGTTCAGCCATAGACATAATAGCACCTGGTTTTTGAACTGCTGTTAATACATCATCAAAGGTAATGAGCGGTTCCTGATCGGACTCGATAAAGCTTACGAAAGCCTCTGCAATGAGTTTACCGACGTTACCGCGGATAACATTCATAAATACGTCACGACTATAAGCTGAACCCTCTTGGTTTTTATAAATCGTATATAGACCAGACACGCGTTCAAAGGAACGAGGTGTGGCATCAATATCGTCTTCGTGGCGTTGATTTAAATATTCAGGATAAGAAGAAATGAATTCGATAACCTTTTCTTCAATGCCTGCGCCGATAGCCCAATCGATCCATTGCATGTAATCCGCATTCATATAGAGCCATACAAAACGGTTTTGTTGGGCTGGATCCATATCAATCGTTTGGTAATCAAAGGAATCCTCAGGGTTCATAGCGGCGATAATACGCACTTGATCACTCAAGGAGAAACCATTGATTTCACGGTTCAAGATAAGGTTCATCAACTCTTGTTGTACCGCATGTTCTGCACGGTTAATTTCGTCGATAAACAGCAATACTTGGCGGTCTTTATCTACAGCTTGTGCCACATGTTCCAAGGTATGATGTACTGCGTATACCGTAGTTTTCACTTCACGAGTATTGCCGTGACCATCTGTGTGCGTCACCGTTTCCACCGTTGGCAAACCGCCGATTTCACCTTCTTTTAAAAGGTTACCGTCGATAGTTACGAGTTCCCAATCATGAACATCTGCTACGCGCGCTGCGAGAGATGTTTTACCGATGCCCGTTTCGCCGACGAGCAATGGTACTTGATTTGCGGCAAGCACTAATTCAACGCTCGCCATTGTATCTATAAAGTTCATTGTATCTCCATTCTAATACTTCAAATATTCGCCTACTGCGATTTTCTTTACTGCTCTAGTGCCGTATGCATCAATGAGTGACAATAGATCGATAGGCCATTTAGATTGGCGTCCACCGATAGCTTTATTGTTGATCAATTCACGAATATAGTCCGCATCAATGTTATCACTAGAAACAGCCTCTACGATGATAGCCTTAATTTCATCCACCGTAACACCTAATGTATTAGGGATGTAGCCTAAGATAGGTGCACTCACTTTAAATAGGTGTAACGCCAATTCCTTTGAAAGATTTGTAATTTGACGCATCGCCTGAGGATCTTGCTTCACGGCTGCTTCTAGCACGGCTACGCTTGGCTCATTAATATAGCGCAAGGCTAAATAATTTTCCTGTACAGCTTGTAATTGGACTACTTCGCTAGGTTCTTTAATATATTGTAGCGCATCGTAATTCGCCTTTACCGCTTCTAATTGCAACTCTTCTGACGGATTTGCTATATAGCGAATGGCCCAACCAGATTGTGCTAATGCACTTCGAATTAGCGAGTCAGACGGATTGTTTATATATTCTAAAATAGCCCAATCCTTTTCAACTAAGGCACTTAACAATTCTTCTGTAGGGTTTTCTACGAACTGTATGGCTCGTGGTGCTTGTGAAAGCGCCGTTTCAATAACCTTTTGAGTAGGGTCTTTGATATATTGAAGCAACATACCATTTTGAGCGACACAGGTAAGCTGCATCGCTTCCGTTGGATTTGGAATATTCCGAATCCCATGTGGGTTATTGGTCAGTGCTGTTATATATTGTTCCTCTGTCATAATAACCTTCTTTCTATGTAAAAAGATCATACGAATACGTATGACCTATACTGAATTCCACTCTAATTATATCACAATTTTTCGATATAGTTATATTTCTTTCGTATACTCACTACATCGTTAATGCATCTAAATCAGAATTATTCCCAATGACTAATAATTTATCATCTTCACCGAGAATGGTGCTTGGATTTGGTGGAACTTCTAAATCCTCACCACGTCTTATGCCTACTGCATTAAGATTATATTTTTCACGCAAATTTGAATCCTTTAAACAAGATCCCACCAAGAATGAAGGCATTTTTATTTCTATAAGACTGATGTTTTTAGATAGTTGTAAATAATCCATCACATGGTCTCTAGTTAAAAACTGTACAAGACGTAATGCCATATCATATTCAGGGTAAATCACTTGATCTACACCTATTTTATGAAGCATTTTGCCTTGTATATTATTTTCAGCCTTGGCCACAATTTTAGGTGCATCTAATTCTTTAAGAAGCATTGCTGTCATTAAATTAGCTTGAAGATTTCCACCTATAGCCACAATAACCAAATCAAATTGACTCAAAGCTAACGCCTTAATTGCCTCTTCATCAGTAGTATCCGCTACTATAGCATGAGTAATAAAGGGAGATATTTTTTGGACAACTTCAGAGTCAATATCTACACCTAACACTTCATGATTCATAGAGGCTAACATCTTAGCAATGGTACTACCAAATCGACCAAGCCCTATAACAGCAATTGTTTTATGTTTCATTTCTTACCTCTTTTACATTAGTCTCGATTAATTTTAATTAACTTTTATAACAGTACATTTTCCTCTGCATATCCGATTGGCTTAGTCGGTGCCGTTCTTAAAGCCCAGGTGCCAATTACAGTCATAACCCCTACACGCCCCGTAAACATGACAAGCATCAACACCCATTTACTACTTTCAGATAAATCAGGTGTAATACCCGTTGTAAGACCTACAGTCCCAAAGGCAGAGGTTACCTCAAAAAGTAGTCGAATAAAGTTATACGGCTCATCCCAAGCCAAATAGCAGGTAGCAAGTAAAACAAGGAGGATAGATAAAAAAATTATCCCATTTGCCTTAAGTACAGTAACCAACGAAATACGACGTTCAAAAACCTCTGTATCAGGACGGTTATTAAACAATGTACGTGATGCTAGAAAAGCGACGGCAATAGTACTAATCTTAACACCGCCCCCTGTAGAGTTAGGACCTGCCCCAATAAACATAAAAATGATAGTAATAAACAGGGTAATTGGATGTAAATCATTATAATCTACAGTTGCAATACCCGCTGTACGAGGTGTAATCGATTGAAACAGAGATGCCATGACCTTGTTCCATATAGGTAAAGGCCCAAACGTTTTGGGATTCGCCCACTCAACCCCCAAGAAAATAATAGTCCCTAAAAGAATGAGCGCCGTTGTACCAACCAACATTATTTTTGTATGTAGTTTTAAATCTACAAATCGTCGTAGCTTGCGATGCGACCAAATATCAAAAGTTGCAAGATAACCAAACCCACCTATTACAATAAGGGCCATTGTATTCATATTAAATAATACATCGCCCACCATAGCATAAGGTAGATCATTATCAAAGAATATAAATCCTGCATTACAAAAGCTGGAAATAGATTGCATAATCCCCGTATATAAAGCAGCATCACCAATATAGGGATATAGCTGAATGGTATAGATAATACCACCAATTATTTCGACACAAAAGGTATAAATGGTTAGCTTCTTCGTAATGTGTAGAAGCCCTTTCATGCCATCTTGCCCTACATCCTCTGACAAAAGCACGCGATTTTTTAGACCTACCCGTCGCCTTAATACTAGAGCAATAATGGTGGTAAAAGAAACAATCCCCAAACCACCTAATTGGATAAGGATTACCATGACGATTTTTCCAAACAAGGACCAATGATGGTAGGTATCTACTGTTGACAATCCTGTTACAGAAACACAAGATACTGCGGTAAAAGCTGCATCTACAAGCGTTGTACTATGGCCTTGAGCATGTGATATGGGCAACATGAGTAATATCGTCCCTATAGTCATGGTAGCTAAAAAGCTAAGGGCTAATAGGCGATAAGGATTTTGTTGCATATATTGCTGAACTTGATTTTTTGAAGTATTTTGCCACATAACTGTAGTCCTATCCTATTAGTTCCTGCACTGACTTTAACGTTGGTAGTGGACTGCGCCCGCCTATGCCTTGTGTATTTAAAGAAGCTACTGCAGATGCAAATAGCGGCCTTCTCTAAATCGGAATGCGCACAAGCTTTGAGCAACTCTACAGCATGTATAGATGCACTGTCATGCTTAGTCGTCGAAGTTGCGTCTTGCCCCTTCATATGATTAATTGTATGTACTAAATTAGCTAAAAAAGCCCCATGGAAGCTATCTCCAGCTCCCGTTGTATCTACTACGGTAGCTTGAGTAAATGGTTCACATCGATAAGATGTTCCATCAGGCCATACGAAATAACTACCATTAGCACCATCCGTAACACCGGCAACGAGGGCACCTCGTTCATAAATGATACGACAAGCATCTTCTAGATTAGTTGTGCCCGTATATTTTTCAGCATAGTCTCGAGCTACGATAACAATGTGACTGGCTTCTGTAATAGGCTTCATGTCTTCATCGTAACGCTGAGCACCACCATCTAAAGAAATGATAGTGCCTACCTCTTTTGCAACGGCCATAGCAGAGCGCATGAGTTGGCGATGTCGACCATTGATATGCAGAATATAGGCAGATTCTATCAGTTGCTTATGGATATCTAAAAACTCAGGCTCAGTTGCAGTAGACCGTTCAAAAAACACAGCACGCTCCCCAGTACTCTGTTTTACGAGGATTGTTGCCACGCCACTGTTAGTACCGCGTTCAACTTGAATTGCCTCTGTATTAACATTGTATTTTTCAAAGTCATCTAATATATGACAACCTACCATGTCATCACCAATGCTATCAATCATAGCAGTACGGGCACCATATTTTCCTGCCACCGCTAGTGCTGTAGCCACTGGCCCACCGCCATCTGTAGTAGACGATACGACTTGTTGTACCTCACGGCCTGTAGGATAATGATCGACGACGATAAATCGATCTAATGTACTGGCACCTATGCCAACAATATCTATATGTTTGAGGAAATGTACTCATACTAATCTCCTAACTATGAAACCACAACGATTCATGCAACAATTATACTCTAACTCTTTTATTACAGAATACCTTCCACCTTATAAAAAGTAAACCCCAGACCATGGTCTGGGGCTACTTTGTACTACAAAGTGTACTGTATGTCACGTAGTTTGTCTTGTTTAGTATATGTTGTGTGTGAGAAAGGTTGTTAAGTATAAGGTGTAATATAACAGGTTAAGACATCATACGTTCCATCATATATTCAATTTCGTCAGCACTCAAATTGTACATAGCTTGTACCATTCGCTCTGCTGACTCACCAGATGCACCACTTTTCGCAATTTCTGCTTTTGCCTTAGCTATAAGGGCTTCCTTGCGTTGTGCTTCGGAATCTTCATCTGTTGGTACGGAAATATTAGCTTTACCTTGACCAATACCACGTACCTCTTGGTTAGGATTATCTTTAGACGTTGTTTTCGTATCTTGGGCGGCCACCGCTTCCATAGCGAAGGAGTTTTTACCAGTCATGATATACTCCACAGCCTCCAAGGTACTTTGTGTAAGATTTACCGTCCAGAATTCACCAGCTGCAGTCAATTTATAAAGTAACCCATTGTAAGCTACAAGACCACGTTCTTCCCATAATTTATAGAGCCAGTTTAATTCTTCTAGTCTTGGATCTAGTGTTACCAAACTCATAATATTGAGGAATCCCTTGTTCAAGTTGGCTTACCACTTGATTTACGACGGGTTGTAACTCACTTTGTTTCATAAGAGCCATAAATGGTTTTTCACCGCGACTAACCATATCTTCGTATGGCTTTAATGCACGATGCAACATCATGCCGTACCCATCCACATTACCACCGGCACCGCTACCAAATGGGAACATAGGCACACCCGCTTTAGCCAAGATATTATACAGGCTACGTTCACGATTATTAGCACTCCAGTGAGCTGCGCTTAATCGGCGATAGGAACGCTCATCAAGGTACTTACGACCGAATTTGAACATATCCCCTTGCATTGCTGTTGTCGCAGCAGCTGGCACCTTACCTTTTGCAATATCTTTATTAAGATCACTACCATCAAATACGTTCAATTGATATAGGTCAGCACCATCTACGCCAGAGCTTACTAAATCAGCTAGATCTTGTTCCCAAACCTCCATAGTTTGACCAGGCAAACCATAGATTAAGTCGATAACAACAGAACATTGACCATAGGCTTTCAACGCAGCCAACCGTTCTAATACGGTTTCTTTCGTATCTAGACGGCCTACCATTTGACGAACTTCTGTGTTGAAAGATTGTACACCGATAGACATGCGGTTTACGCCGTTTGCCATCCAAACATCGAGATTTTCAGGTATCAAATCGTGAATACGACCTTCTAAGGTAAGCTCGTAATCGTTAGCTAGTGGCAAATATTCTTTAATTGCTTTCAACAATCGTTCAGAGTTTGATGGAGATAACGATGTTGGTGTACCACCACCGATAAATATGGCGTGGATTAATCCATCTTTTAATCTTGGACGCTCACTAGCTAGTTTTAACTCGCTAACAAGACCATCAATATATTGGTCCTCTACACTTTGACTCGTACCATTTTGGAAGAAGCCACAATATGTGCATTTAGTCTTACAAAACGGAATGTGAATATAGGCGCATTGCATTTCACCCTTTTTAGGTGTGCCATTCATTAAGGTATCCCAAACGGCTTGTGTTTCCTTTGGCGAAACTAAGGTACCATTTAGCCCTGCATGAACAACCCGTTTATGAGGGAATGCACCACTCATCGGATTATCGCATTCTAAACCTAATTGTAGATTGCGTTGTTTCTCCGGAATGGATTCAAAGAAACTTGCTAAACTCATACTCCAATCCCCTTTCAGTTTAGGCTTGCAACTTTGCAAGTACAGATTTCGTAAATTCTTTTGCATTTGCAAAGTCCTGTTCGTCTGGATGCGTTTCAGCCGCTTTATGTAAGGCATCGCGTTCAGGGCTTTGACCATGAGCAGATCCAGGTGGGAACATTTTATACATCATTTCGATGACTTTTGGATCAATTTTACCTTGGCATACGAATCCATCTACAAGGGACTCTTTATTTTGTAGTAATTCAGATGCTTTATCAATACTTTCACGAGCATGATCAGAATCTGCATACATACCTAATGTGGCAAAGAATATGATGTTAGGATTTGTTAAGGTTTCAATCAATTTTGCAGCCTCTTTATTTGCTGTACCACGGTCTACCCAGAAACCTACGAAAACAGTGTCATAATCAGCTAAATTCTGAGGCGCTTCTTTTACAGGAACGCAAAGTGTACCTTCAGGCATTACGGAAGCCATTGCTTCCGCCACCCTTTTTGTATTTCCCGTGAGGGAAGAATATAAAATAATGGATTTCATAATTAGCTCCTTTAATTCTTGGATGAGTATATTACTAAAATAGATCTATTACATAGATACTTTTATTCTTCCTCATCATCAGAGGATTCGTGACCTCTAAACTCAACTGGTACCTTGATATCGATATCTTCGCCTGTTGGATTTTTATATGGTGTTGCGGCCACTACGGCAGACATTGCTGCATCATTGAATATTTCATTTGTAGAATATATGATACTTTGTCCAATAAGACTACCATTTGTATCAAGTGTTACTCGTACAGTCACATCGCCTTGTAATTTTCTTTTTAAAGCCATGGAAGGCATTTGTGCATTGTCTTGCACTCTTGCACGGAATCCCTCCGTATCAAAGGCCGCTTTCACTGTACCATGACCGTCACCTTTACCAGTGCCGTCACCCTTACCATTCCCCTGACCTTGGCCATCACCATTGCCAGTGCCATCACCTGTACCGTTTCCACCGCCAGAGCCGCCACCATGTCCGGGGCCGGAACCCCCTGCGGAATTATCGCCAGAGGTATTACCTTTATGTTCGCCACCTTTTTGGGCTACATCTACTGCATCAGGAATATCTGTTGCAGTAGATGGATCAATATTCGCTACAACAGCCTTTGTTCTTGCCGCCACTTCATCAGCTGATAGTGGTTTAGGGAATAGATCAGATCTATTTCCTCCACCGCCACCAGCATGACCACTGCCGCCATCATCGAGAACACTTTGTGTGAGGTCGATTTCATAAGTTTCCATTTCTTGAATCGCTGGAACCACTACGAAAAAGATAACTGCAATAAATAGAGCAACTAGATGAACTACGGCGGATATAATGGCTGCTTTTTTCCATGATATGCCTAGTCCCATAGTTATCCTTTCTGTTCAGCTGCAATAGCCAAGCGTTTAACACCAGATTGTTTTAGCATATCCATAATCGCTACCACTTGACCATGAGCTGCACGTTTGTCGGCTTGTAAGATAACACTAGCGTTAGGATTTTCTTGAATTCGTTGTTTAATCATAGCTTCTGCTTGATCAATACTCATTGGATTGTTATCAATTGTAATATGCCCTTCCGCATCAAGTGTAAATACAACTGGTAACTGAGCCGGTGCAGATGCACTAGTAGCTTGTGGTAATTGTACAGATAATGCTTTTTGAGCCACTGTTTGTAAGCTATTCATCATGAAGAATACCAACAAGAAGAAGATAATATCAATCATTGGAATAATCATGAATTCAGGCTTTGTTTCATACGAAAGCTTTGTAAGTTCATAATCATTTCCACCCTTCTCGCTTAGCACTAACGATACTCACGCACATACCTTCAATTTGATTAATAATAGAATCTAAACGATGGCTAAAGAATGTGTACACAATGAATGCCATGATGGCTACACACAAACCGGACGCTGTAGCGATAAGGGCCTCACCAACACCACCAGTAATAGCGGATGCACCAGCACCGGAGTCAAGGATACTGAAAGAACCAATCATACCTGTTACAGTACCAAGCAAACCTAACAATGGGGAGATTGTTACTGTTGCACTGAGGTAGTCCATATATTTACGGAAGCCTACTGCGTCTACACCCATTTGGTCAGCAAAGGCTGTTTTCATAGCGTCCTCGCTAGAAGCATTATTTAAACCTGCTTCTGCAATACGACTCGCAATAGATGGGTTTTCTTTGATTACTTTATCGATTTCTGCCCAATTTTGTAATTTTGCTAGTTCATTGACTGCATGGGTAACAACGAAAGTTTTACCGGCATATTTGCGATAGTAGAAAGCTCGTTCTGCAGCGATAGCGATAACCATGAAAGACAAGAGTAATAATGGATACATTACATACCCGCCACTATGAAACAAGTGAATGACATAATTTAAGTTTTCCATATTAATAACCTTTCTGCCTGTTTACAGACTGAACATTAGAACCTGTAGGTCCCTTGAATTCTTGTATAATCACCTAACTTAAAGCTTTCACTACCATATAAAGTATCTCGTTTATTAGTGCCCTTCGCATCGAATGTGTAGAATGCCTCAAGGAGTAAATCCTTGCGAGGTACATAGCCAGCACCAAATGTAAAGCTGCGAATACCGTCAAGATAACGATCCGGAACTGCACCAGTACCATTGCCACCGAAGAAGGAGCCATGTTCAAAGTGTTTGTAATCGATGAACGCATTCCAAGATTTAGGAATATCTAGGTTGGCACGGCCAATATCTAGACGAGCCATCCAGAAGTGTGGTGTACCACCCATTTCGTGACCTTTAAGAGCAAAGTCTGCTGTGCCACGTTCATGTTGGTATACAGTATTACCATTTAAATAACGGCCCAAGTTGGAGCGGTTTTGGCCGTAATCAACTGTAACAGATGCATTAGCACCTAATTGATATTTAGCGCCGATACCAAATACATGGGCTACATCGGAGAAGCTATGTTCGTCATTACCGTTGCCATTTGCATTTAGGTATGTATGCGTTTTACCACCAAAGGAGCGTAAATACCACGCTTGTAAACCAAGACGAGAGCCTATTTGTTTCTTGTATTGAATAAAGGCGGCTTTATCAATAGCTGGTACAGTATCTTTTTCAAGAACTACCCCTTCTGTTTGAATCAAGTTGCCAATGATCTTACCAATCGCTTCACGTGGTAATTTAGTTTCAGACTCTGCATCATGTACAACTTTTTCAAGATTATACATATAGTTGAACAATGCATTTGGCATGCCCCAACCATAGTAAGAACTACCTTCACCCCAATCATTGGAGGCCATTGTAAAGTTCTTTTTGTAAATCGCATCTTTAGCATCAAAATCGCTAAATACATAGCTACCACTATCATATTTATACGTTTTAGCACCTAAGTAACCAGTGAACTCATAATCACTAGCTGGTTGTCCATAATAATCATACGATTGTTTGAACGTACCATCTGGCTGTTTAACCCAAACCACATCAAGCTCACTATTGTTATAGTTGCTCCAGTTATCTGTAGCATTATATTTAGCAATTTCTGCTACGGATTGATTGATCTCGTCACTATGTTTTTCAACATAGGCTTTAGGGTTTACTAAAGCATCTTTATTATCAGCAGATACGATAAGACCTTTAGCCTTTTCTTTTAAGTATTCAGGGTATAAAGAAGAGTTCACATTATACATAATGTCCCCGGTCTTATAGAGTTTTTCCCCTGTATTCTTATTAGTGATTTCATACATTGCATAACCACCAGATGGAATATCGAGGGAGAATTTCTTCTCAGCCATATCTGTAGGGTATGCCTTAGCAAGAATATCTTGTAAGCGACTCATCACTTGAGCTTGTTTTTGTTGTGTTTCCACAAGCTTTGCATTAGCCTTTTCAATTTCTTGATCCCGATTCGGGTTGCTCCAACTTAGATTCAATGTAGCTTTATAAGCTTCATATTCAGCTTGTAATCCTTTTAGCTGTTGATAGAAGTAGATGCTATCTGTCTTACCTTTATAAGTAGAATCATAAATACCATTAGGGCTATCTGGTGCAGCTGTATCTTCACTAGATTTTTTCTCACCATCAGAACCGGTTTTAGTAGCACTTTCAATATCGTATGGGAACTCATCGCGATTAATACCGATTAACTCAGCCGCTGTTGGCGGTCTGTAGATAACTTCATGTACTGCGTGAGTATAGGCAGAATCAGTGATACCTGTACTATGTTTGAAAGTACCAACACCAATACGAACTTGAGAGTCATGACCGTTCCAAACGGCACGAACACCGTCATAAGATTGACCGAACCAATAGCCACTCGCACCCATAGGCTCTGTTAAGCGGCCCACAGATACGTCCCATTTTTTAACGCGTCTCGTGAGATCCACTGTATCGAGTCGTTGATGGTTAAAACCTTTAGAATCAGATTGAGTCCAGCTTGTATCTACACCACTCATGCCAGTCGCACTGCCTATAACTTTGAGGTTTGTAAACTCATTAAGGCGTGCATCGAAGCCAAGGCGCAAGCGTTGTTCAAAGCTATGACGATTAGCATCGTACATATTCGCTTTCGCAGAACCAATAGCAGAGTTCGCTCTAAATGGAGATTGCGGTCTATTAGAACCATCATGTGCCATCCAGCGCGCTCTGTAGTCGCCAACTAATGTAACACCACGTTCTTTTGTGGTATCAAAATCAGAACGAATAAAGTCAGTTAAACGAACTACATCAGCTACATTTTGTACACCAGATTCAGCATTTACTACTTCGCCATTAGCGCCATTAGGTGTATTGGCCCCTACTGCATTAACAGTTGTGCCATCCTTAGATTTGCCGATTGCTGTAGTTTTGCTGCTGTCTCCACCACCAAATTTAAGATTAACCCCCACACGATATACCCGTTCTTGTGTAGCACGGTCATCATCGCGATGGTTAAAGATATTGTTGATACCAAAGTACATCATGGCATTTTTATTGAATCGTTTTTGAACCATTACGTTCCAAATGCCAAATGTTTTCTTTTCATAGGTTTGCTTATTATAAACGCCTGCATCACCGGACAAGATATCTGGCCAGTAGTTACCGCCATTGTTAAGGGTATTACTATCAAGCATATTGATATAATAATCACCCCAAATAGATCCATTCCAACCGGATTTAGGATTGTCATAAGTAATGCCGATGTCAACTTTGTGCATTGGTTTATCAAGCAACTGACGAGGCATACTTGGATCGCTCTTGTTGATGGCATGCAAGTATGTATAACCTAGCTTACCAGACCAATATTTGCCGAACTTTTGTTGTACTTCCGCTTGAATACCTGTGATTTCTGCTTTACCAATATTTTTAAAGCTGTAAATCATATCTGGGGCCCGTTGGTACTTCGCATCGCCTTTGAGGTATGGTGCAAAGTCCATGAAGTCTCCTGTGAAGTATACAGACATATAGTTTTTGATGCGGTTGTGGAATACGCCTACGCGAGCATAAGTATTTATTTTCACCTTCCAAGCTCATATCAAAGTTGACAGATTTTTCAGGTTTCAAATTAGGATTACCAGCCCAGTACCAACCGAGTTTCGCTACACCAATCCCTACAGGGTTAGAAGCGTACATTTCCCAGTTATACCACAATTCACCCATACCAGGCTCTGTATAACCAGTACCTACATTGGCTTTGAATCTACGGTGTGTATTACCATTTACGTTATAGGTCATACCTAAGGAAGCAGATAAGTTAGAACCAAACAAGCTACTGTTATCAAAGCGAAGAATTGGAGATAATGTTAAGTTTTTATTCACTTGCCAAGTATCAGAAATATAAGCGTTTAACTTGCGGATTGAACCGCTACCAGTAGTCAATCGTTGGTCTCGATTACGGTACTCTTCTAAGAAGGCTTTACCATTTAGCTTAGGCGCTTTTTTACGCATTTCTGGATCGTTAGACTCGCCATATTTAAAGTAGTCACCTACGATATTGGCACGTGTAGCAGATAATACGGGATTTTCTGCTTTTAAACGATCCTCTAACGCTTTATAACGAGCTTTAAACTCATCCGTTACAGGTTGATTATTAGGGGATGTACTAGACCAATCACTTAATCGGCTTTCAGATAAACCATAATTTATATAGTCATCGTATGTAATACCTGGTTTTTGAGCATCTGTTTCGGCGCCATAGTATTCATAATCCATATCCCATTGCGGCATCCCCCCCACCGGAATTGATGAATTTGTAGTCGTGGATGTGAGAGTACACTTTAATGCTATTATCACCTTTACGACGTACAAGACGGTCAAGTTTATCCACTAGCAAGCTCTTATCATAATCCCATGGATCGATGTACATAGTACTTGTATTAGGAGAGCTCTTTAAGCGGCTACCAGAGCCTTCTTCGCGAGCATAGCTTACGCCGTAGCTGAGCAGATGATTTTTGTTAAGCTGTGTATTCGCATTAGCTCGAATGTCTAATTGACGGTGATCGATATTATCGATATAGCGCAACTCATTGGAGCCTTCATAAGCAGAACGACCAGTATAACTAATGAGGGCTACGTCATTTTCTTTGATGCGGGAGTAGTTAGTTTCAACAGTCCAGTCGCTTTTACCAGCTCGAGAGGACCATTGTAAGTTTGCCGTATTACGGTCCGCAGTACGTTTAAAGTGTTGTTGAGGCTCTAAGTCGGAGTCAGAGTGCTTAACATCGCGCACAAGATCTTCTGTATAACGGTTGAGACGCATTTCAAATTTATTTTTATCGTTTGCATCATAAGTTGCTACAAGACCGATATCAGCCGCATCACCGTAGTAACGAAGTACATTAGGCTTAAAATTATGTTTTGCATAGTCAAAAGCCATACCGGAAGCACGGCGGCTAACGGATGCCAATACAGGCATGAGATCTCGTTTACTACCGGATAAACCGACCTTCAATTTCCCCATTTGACCGGAATCGGCACGAATGAAGAAGTTTTGGAATGGGAACGCATCGCCATCGCTCTTGCGACGCATACCTTCTGCATTTAATTGCAAAGATGGTTTCTTTTGTGCCTTTTTAGTGATGATATTAACTACACCACCTACAGCATCAGAGCCGTATTTAGCACTGGCAGCACCTTGAATAACTTCTATACGTTCAACGTTTTCTGTACCTAGCCGTTGCACTTCGTCTGCCGCACCAGAGTACTTATCAAAATCGCCTAGTACGGGTTGACCATCTACAAGGATCAGTGTGTGACGCGCTTCGGCACCGCGGATAGATACACCAACACGGCCCATAGCATCAACGGTTCTAGATACACCTGTTTGAGTAAATATAATATCTTCGACGGACTTCGCCTGTTTCTTTCAATCTCTTTTTTGGTAATAATTTGCACTTGCTGTGAGTTCAATTTTGCTTCTTCTTCTGCCCATGTACCTTTGACATGAACAACATCCGTAGTTACAGTCGCATTATCCGCCCACACTACGAGAGGTGCGCTAAGCCATAAGGCAACTGCACTAGACAGAATGATGTTGCGCTTTGTATGTCCCCACCGGTTCATTGTGACCTCCTCAAAGTCTAACTAACCATAAGTTTTGTATCTCCCACACAAAAAGAAAAAAGATACACTTTAGCAACATATAATGACATCGAATATCATTTACATTTTAATGTTAGCAAAGTGTATCTTGCATATCTACTCCGAAAAGACCAAAAATATACATTTCGGACAATATTAAGTTTTATAACCTACTCGTTCTAAGCCTTAAATACTTATATTTTAAATATTACTAACGCCATAATGCATGCCTTGGCTTAGTATAGCTTAACTTAAGGTATTTATACTTTACGATAAGCACTAGGAGTTATACCTGTGGCCTCTTTGAATGCACTAGTAAATTTACTACCATTTTCGTAGCCTACGGCATTAGCAATTTCTAAATAGATTGATCTGACTCTTGAAGCAAGCGCTTAGCTGCATTAATACGGCATTCCTTTAAATAGTGATGGATTGTCGTACCATATACCCCTTTAAAACAACGCTTTAATGTTGATGTAGGAATATCAAAGCGGTCAGACAAGGAATCTATGGTTATCCGTTTCATAAACTGTGTAGATATATGTTCATTAACAGCTTTTACAATATCTACTTGTTGTTTACGATAGGAGCTTCTCTTTTCATGATTAGTTGTAGAAATAACAGATAACAGTAAGAAGATTTCAATAACTTTTAATTTAAAATAGTGCCCCTTGATTTGATCAGGCACTTTATATAAACTGGAAAAAATCTGACGAACAGATTCTGTCTCTTCCATCATCATACCAAAGTCAGAATGCTCACAGAATCGATTTGCTAATTGTGTCAAATCGATGCGCGCTTCAGTCACAAGTGCATCTAATACGGGTTGAGCCTTTTCAACATCTACGAGTAATACAATCCCTTTAAAGAGCTTTGTAGGGAAGTAGTTCTCATGTTGATAATCAGCATGAATATGCCACCCTATGGACATATCACCGGGCCCCATATATAAATAGTCACCAGATGTAAACTTGCACTCAATGCGCCCCTCTTCACAATGATTTATGGCAAACGTCTTCGTATGTGATTTTGCATAAAATTGAATCGTTTCTTGCTTCACATCAAGGAACATCAAATCGATACCGTCAAACACTGTATGTCTCGACATAGAATTTCCTGCATGTGAAACTGCATGATTATGTGGATTCATACGATCACCATATACACAAATACTATAAAAATTACTAAATACATAATTATTATAGTATACTTATTGATATCCATTGTCAAATTATAAAATAGTAATAATTCATTTTTTTATTTAAAAATATAAATTAATAGCCCTCGCAAGTTAAACCAATGCAGTCTAACTTACGAGGCTATATAAAGAATTATCAGAGATAATTCTTTATTTTTTTGTTTTTACAATAAAGGCTAATGCTATTACATGACCAATCCATACGAGACCCATCACGATAAGAGCAACTGGCATATTTTGACTAAAATAGGCGCCGATAGCCATTATGGTAGTAACAGAAGCGAGAATGGACAACTTTGTCCGCAATGTCAACGCTTTATCGCGTTCATAAGCACCAACAGTCTTTTGATATAAACTAGACTCCAAAAACATTTTATGAAGTCGTTCAGATCCTCGGGCTAAACAAAATAATGTTAGCATATAAAGCGGAACTGTTGGCAACAGTGGTAGTACGATGCCGGCTGTACCGAGGGCAAAACTGATTGCACCAATGGCCAGAAATACATATCTAACTACAACATTACTATGTTGCTCAGTTGTTTTCATTACTCCTCTTCTACGTAGTTAATTACTTTACCTTTTGTTTTGATAAAGTTAGGAATGATAAGTACTAATGCGGCAATAGCTACGATACCATAAATACCAGCCATACCTACCCATTCATAAGCATTACCTAATACAAGGCCCATTACGGCAAAGTCCGCATCACCAAATGTTGTATTTGGAAGCCTAATTGACCAAGAACTGGAAGCGCCATCGCTGGCAAGAATGTAATAGCTAAACCATTAAGGAACGCACCTACTGCGGCACCACGACGACCACCTGTAGCATTACCATAGATACCTGCTGTAGCACCACAGAAGAAGTGTGGTACAAGACCAGGAATAATCAATACACCGCCTACAGCACCAAGGATAAGCATACCGATGATACCGCCGATGAAGGAGCTAAGGAAGCCTAATACTACAGCTGTTGGAGCATATGTGAAGAATACAGCACAGTCTACAGCTGGGATGGCATTAGGAATAATTTTTGTAGCAATACCTTGGAAGGCAGGAATCAAATCACCTAAGATCATACGTACACCAGAGTATACGATTGTTACGCCTACAGCAAAGTTCATAGCACTCATAACAGCATATAAGTAAGGACTCATATCACCAGATAAAGTAGATACGAATTCAGAGCCTGCTGCAATAGCTGCAATCAAATAGAATACAATCATAGTCAATGCAGTAGATAATGTGGAGTCACGCAAGAAGCCCCATTTTTCAGGGATTTCAATATCTTCTGTGCTATCTTCAGCTTTACCTACATATTGAGCAACCCAAGCAGATAGATAATAGCCTAAACTACCAAAGTGACCAATCGCAATTTCATCACCATCAGTAACTTTAGATGTGTAGCTTTGACCAATCGCTGGAGAAATTGCAGACCATGCGCCCATCAAGAAACCACCCACAAGGATGAGCTCCATACCAGACAAACCTGCAGTGCCGAGTACGGCAGACATGAGACATGCCATAAACAAGCTGTGATGACCTGTTAAGAACACATATTTGAACTTGGTGAAACGAGCAATACATAAGTTCATCAATAAGCCTACTACGAGAATAGACATCGTTTCAACGCCAAGAACCTTTTGTGCCACCGCCACGATAGCTTCATTGTTTGGTACAACGCCAGTAATATGGAAGCCATGTTCAATCATCTTGCCTAGTGGATCAAGATTGCTAACGATAACGCCAGCGCCTGCTGCGAGCATTAAGTAGCCAAGAATCGGTTTCAATGTACCTGTCATTACCTTATGAAACGGACGTTTCAAAGCAATTAAGCCTACACATGACATAATACCAATTAAAAGTGCTGGTTGAGACAGCACGTCACGTAAGAACTCTAATACCATTTCCATGGCACTACCTCCTATATATAGTTGTTAAAAATTATTGCGCAGCTTGTTTTAATGCTTCAAGAACATCTTCTGTGATTTTCTTTTTATTAATATAGCTGCGAACAATAGCGATATTTTTACCTTCGAATTGTTCTGCCAGCTCTTTTACAGTTACGATAAGATCAGCCTTACGGCCTTGTGCCGCATTAAAATCGATAGACTCAACTTGTGCATCAATACCGTTTTCAGCACAAATCTCTTCGATTTTCATTTTTAGCATCAAGCTAGAACCAATGCCATTACCGCATACAGTTAATACAGAAATCATAATTGCCTCCTTCTATATCAATTATTGATCATCTAAATGCTCTGCCAAGAATGCTTGTACATCTTCAATACTTTCAAAATCAGCTGCTGCATCTAAAAACTCGTCATCTTCAAATAACGTAGCAATATCAGTCAACAATTGAATGTGTTCATCCTTGTTAGGAGCACATAAGAATAATGCAACAGAAACCGGATCGTTATCTGGGCTACCAAAGTTCAATGGTTTTTCCAACGTTACTAAGGCTGTACCTACTCGTTTTGCGCCATGTTCAGGACGAGCATGTGGCATCGCAAGACCTGGGGCCAATACAATATATGGACCCATTTCGCGTACCACCTCAACCATAGCCTCTGTATAAGATGGATCAGTAAAACCAGCATCAACCATGAGTTGGCCACCGTGACGAATTACCTCTTCCCACGTTTCAGCGGGATAGTGAAACGATACATTATCCTCGGATAATAAATCTTGTAACAAGCTAACACCTCCTAAGCTTACATCTATACATATAATTCTATTATAGCTATTCTAAGCAGTTTTTCATATATCAAAATAACAATAAGCTTATAAAAATGAATAAATCTAACATTAAAATAATCATTTTATAAATTTTTAATATACCCTAATATATGCGTAGTCGCTCATATTATTTCACCAAGCGTACTTAGATTATAATTCAGAAATTTGCTACGTAATATAAGGATACCTAAAATTATAGCAATATAACAAACGAAAAAGGTCCCAATTCAAATGAATTGGGACCTTTTTCGTACTACTTGTATTGCACACAGCATATGATTTAGAGAGTAGAGATGTGTTGTAGTTGAAAGATTTAGGAATAATGGGTTATTGTAAATTAGATTTAAAGTTTATTAAGTTGTATATGCTGTGACAATGCCTAATCAATTATGTATGCGTTTATATATTTATATTTATATTTATCTGTATATGTATGTATTTATGTGTGTTTATACATTTCTAGCACATTGTTGCCTATATCGTTTATCATTATTTGCCTTAATGGCCATGATCAAGGGTTTTAGTGAAAGAAATTCTTCATCACTGAGTCGAATAGTTCTACCAATACGTTTAATAGGATTACGTGGGCGCCCGGCACCGCGTCTAGTTCCACCCCATGCCATATACTTACCTCACTTTTCACTTAAAAAACTCCTTCTACCGATAGTATAACCTCCGTTACATAAGTATGCAATAGTTATTCATTTTAAACAAACCAAAAACAACCTATAAACGAGTAATAAACTGTATTTATTAATAAAACGCATAATTTACAAAACCACATATTTATAAGTTTTTCTTCCTATACAACTTGAATTCCAACATCAACGTTGCCAAATATAGATAAATCGCTTTTATAGAATATAGTATTTAAAACCAGGCAAAATCTAACGCTATTACCTATTTATAAGACACGATTTTTATTAATTGAGATACCTCAAAATTTAACGACTCATATAATAAACAGTATATTCTAATTACAACATACTATTAAAAAAATACTTTTTTTCAAAGTATAATTTAGGTCCTACAAGAAAAAAAGACTGCTTTCGCAGTCTTTTTATTGTTATATAGTTATGTATTAACCAAATAGTAAGTGACCTATTTCGTAAGCGACGGCAGCTACGATACCAGATAATGGAATTGTTACAAACCACGCCAATACCATAGATCTTGCTACGCCCCAGTTAACAGCTTTCAAACGTTTAGAGGAACCAACGCCTAGCAAGGAACCACTTACAACGTGTGTAGTACTTACAGGTAAATGTAAGAATGTAGCTGTAAAAATAGTGATGGCAGAGTTTAAGTCAGCAGCGAAACCATTGATAGTTTCCAATTTGAAAATCTTAGTCCCCATAGTAGATATGATTTTCCAACCGCCTACTGCTGTCCCCATGGCCATAGCCGTAGCACAACAAAGTTTAACCCATAATGGTACATCTAATGTATCGATAAAGCCACCGCTAAGTAATGTTAAGGTAATAATCCCCATCGCCTTTTGCGCATCATTAGAACCATGAGAAAAGGCCATCATGATAGCAGATACAATTTGCATGGATCTAAATCTATCATTCAATACGATTGGAGAAAATCTACCAAAGATAAGCAACAATACTTTCATCACAATATAGCCACCAATCATGGCTACAATTGGAGATAAAATAAGGGATAAGAAAATCTTTATAATCCCTGCCTCATTTAAAGCATCGAACCCTACGGACCAACCTACGGCACCGATGATACCACCGATAAGAGCATGAGATGAGGAACTAGGAATCCCCCAGTACCATGTAAGTAAATTCCATGTGATGGCACCAATAAGAGCTGCTGAGATAATCGCACTATTAATGAGAGACGCAGACATTACGATGTCACCACCGATTGTCTTTGCTACGCCTGTACTAACCATGGCCCCCAAGAAATTGAGCGCTGCAGTCATCATAATTGCCTTTAGGTTCAATAGCACGGGTGGATACGGATGTAGCAATGGCATTCGCTGTATCGTGGAAGCCATTGATATAGTCAAAGGCTAATGCTAGAAATACAACTAGCCATACTAAATATTGAGCATCAAGCATACTTCAATACTACCCGGCGGAATGTACCAACCAAATCTTCGCAACCATCGATTACATCCTCCATGGCACTAAGGATTTCCTTCCATTTAATAATTTCAATAGGATCTGTACACTCAGTAAAGAGTTTAGCCATTTCTTCGTGGTAAATGTTATCCGCTTCAGACTCAAGTTTCAATACTTGGTGTACACGGCCTTCTACCTTCACATGGTCCTTTTTAAGGCTACCCATATAACCAATAGATTTATTAATATGCTTAACGCATTTTACAACGATTTCACTCATACGGATAGCACCATCACTTGGCTTACCAACGTGGTACATAACCATTTTGTCCATAATTTCTTTAATATTATCCAATGTAGTATCCAATTGGTCGATTAGAAGCTGAATATCTTCACGATCCATTGGAGTGATGAATGTTTTACGCAAACGTTCTACAGTTTCGGTTACTAATTCATCGGCAGCTTTTTCCTTTGTATCAATTTCAAGAAAAGCCTCTTCTTTAGAGATTTCGCCTTTAAACACACGTTCCATCATCTCTGCGCTTTCATATGTAAGAGCAGCATGATTTTCTAAAATACTGAAAAATTTTTCTTCTTTTCCTTTTAATTTAAAAGCCATGAAGATCCTCCTGAAACAGTATTGATTGCTTCTATAATAATATCTTAATTATAGCACACTAACTGTAAATCCTAAACAAATTTACCAATCTCTATATTTTAACCTCTATGCGTATATAGCATATGTGTTGTTCAACTATGTGAAAGTTTTATTATCTATAGGTACGCCATAAAATATCATCATAAAATATATTTCCAAAATACATTTCCAAGACATGTTTCAAAAATATGTTCCAAAAATATGTTTCAAAAAAAGCAGATAGCTGACTAAATCATCAACTATCTGCTTCACATTTTATTAATTCGCTTCCGCTGCTGCTTTAGCCGCTTCTGCTGCCTTTTTCAAATTAGGCACAGATGTTGGACATGTAGCAGGCGTACAAGCACCATTAGGACCTAAGTCTTCTGCACGGCTCACAAATGTAGTATGCAACATGTGATGTGCTTTATGGCTCATAGGTTTGCCATCGAAGAACTCAGCATATAATTTTTGGATATCTGGATTATCACAAGCTGCTTTCACTTGTACCTCTGCATCGCGAGTATACAAGGACGCAATACGAGCTTCACGAGCTTTATCAGCCATCGGTAATTTAACGCGTGGTTGACCACCACCACCGATACAGCCACCACGGCAAGCCATTACTTCAATGAAATCATAATGGATATTTTCTGCACGCATGCGTTCAATAAACTTACGCAAGTTGCCTGTACCATGAACAGCTGCCACATGTAATGTTTTGTCCCCAATGACTACGTCTGCTTCACGAGCACCATCCATACCGCGAATAGCTTCGAATGGGATCAATGTTTGAGGTGCATCTTCACCAGTAGCCATTTTGTAAGCTGCACGCATAGCAGATTCCATAACGCCACCAGTATTACCGAATATGATACCGCCACCAGAGGCTTCACCCATCAACGGATCGAATGCGGAATCTTCAAGGTCATCGAAATTGATTTCTTCAGCACGCAACCATTTTGCTAGTTCACGTGTAGTAATACAGTAATCTGTATCGCGCATTTCTGGTGCATCCCAGTATTCTGCAGAGGAGTTCATTTCATCGCGACGAATTTCAAATTTCTTAGCTGTACAAGGTGTTACTGCAACAGCAACGATTTGTTTAGCATCAAGGCCCATTTTTTCAGCAAAGTATGTTTTTTGCGTAGGCGCTTGCATTGCAATTGGGCTTTTAGCTGTAGACAAGTTTGGCAAAAATTCTGGATAGAATGTTTCAGCAAACTTAACCCATGCTGGGCAACAAGATGTAAATTGAGGCAATACCGCATCACTATTGATAACGCGTTCCAACAATTCAGATGCTTCCTCCATGATAGTCATGTCAGCACCAAAGTTTGTATCTAAAATATAGTCGCCACCCAATTTACGAAGAGCGGCTACCATTTTACCTTCTACGAATGTACCCGCATCAAGGCCAAACTCTTCACCTAAACCAACACGTACAGCAGGTGCAGTTTGGAAAACGACGATTTTATTAGGGTCAGCAATGGCTGCTTTTACTTCATCAATTTCGCTACGTTCATTAATGGAATCAAATGGACAAATAGATGCACATTGACCACAATGAATGCAAATAGGATGATCCCCATTAGTTGTTAAATCATAATAATCAAATACACCCATGTCTACAGCACAAGCTTTACGACATAAAGAGCAATTTTTACATTTAGACAAATCTTGAACTAATGCAATATTTCCGTCTTCAATTGGTACGCGACGGTCTAAATTCATACTTACTCATGAGTTTCCTCCTACTTAGGTAACGTTGTTATCGTTAATCGAAGAAATTATACTATAGAATGTGACTTTTATCAATAAAAGTACTTGTAATTCCTTTGCATAGCAGGTATTAGTAAATCGCATGATACGTGGATTTATAGACGTTCTTCCAATTCCACCCACCGTTCGGTGAGTGCATCTATTTGGGATTGAGTCTCTTCTCGCTCAGCCATCAAGGCTTGCATTTTTTCATAATCAGTAGCAACTTGGCTTATCATCACATCTAGGCCCTTAACTAAATGCTCGAGTTTTGGCAACTCATCCATAATTTTCGCATACTCCGCCTCTTCCGCTTTATTGAGGCCTTTCTTAGGGGATTCTTTGAAAGTATCTATTTCACCACTAATTATACCACTATTATCGTCAGAAGTATTAGAAAGATTAGCTTGATTATGAATAGAGTCATCAGTATCAGTATCGTCAGCTTCTACAGATCTTATAGTTTTGGCACTAGCAGCAGTGCTACTATTTATCATATAAAACGGGCGCTTTCCACCACTACTTTCATCAAGAGCATCCTTATAATCAGAATAGGAACCATGAACAATTTCAATGTGACCTTCACCGGTGAATACAAATAGTTTGTCTACTACGCGGTCAAGGAAATACCGATCATGACATACGGTAACGATGACACCACTAAAGGAATCAAGAAAATCCTCTAATACCTCTAATGTAGGGATATCCAGATCATTGGTCGGTTCATCTAGCAATAATACATTAGGTGCGCTCATCAATAATTTTAAAAGATATAAGCGACGACGTTCACCACCAGAAAGCTTGCGAATCGGCACACCGTGAAGTTCAGGTGTAAAAAGAAATCGCTCTAGGATTTGCCCAGCGCTCAATGTAGAGCCATCACCGAGCACCATGTAGGAGTGGTCTTCACGAATATAATCAAGAACACGCATATCTTCGTCGAACTCTGGCAGTTCTTGTTTGAAGTGAGCAATACGGACTGTCTCACCCTTACCGATAGAACCGCTTGTAGGCTCATAGGTACCATCAAGGATATTCATAAAGGTAGACTTTCCTACACCATTAGGCCCTACAATACCGATACGGTCATGGCGCACCACATGATAAGTAAAGTCCTTAATCATAGGTCGTTCATCAAAGTAAAATTCTAAATGCTCAATATCAAAGATGGTTTTTCCTAAACGCGTCTTTAATGCAATAGGATCCATTTGGTCGGGACGGCGCGTTTTCTCCATATTCTTTAATTTTTCGTAGCGGTCTAAACGAGCCTTTTGCTTTGTAGTTCGCGCCAAGGCACCACGGCGAACCCATTCAATTTCTCGTTTTAAGAACTGACGACGCTTCTCTTCCGTAGCAGCCTCACGGGCTTCTCTATCGGCTTTCAAAGCAATGAACTCTTCGTAGTTCCCATCGTATTGATACATACGACGATTAGATAGTTCCAAAATGCCATTACATACAGAATCAAGGAAATATCTATCATGGGTACTGATTAAGAGGCCCCCTTGACGGGCACTTAAATAAGATTCAAGCCAGTCTATACTATCTTCGTCTAAATGGTTTGTCGGTTCGTCTAGTAATAATAAATCGCATGGATATAGCAAAGCTTGACCGAGCGCTAAACGACGCTTTTGACCACCAGATAACAAGGCTACCTTTTGTTCTACATCAGGAAAACCCAGTTTAGACAAAATGATACGAGCCTCCTGCTCTACTTGCCAACCATCTCGGTGATCCATTTGTTCTAAAGCATTCATATAGTTGCGAGACAATTTAGCATCATCTCCACCAGTTTCTTGCATTTGACGGTATTCGCGACTGATGGTTTCAAAGGCTTTTACCATTTGCAATCGAGGATGGTCCCCATCTAGAACGGCCTCTAGCAAGGTGGATTCCACATCAAAGTCAGGGGTCTGCGCTAAATAATGGATACTTGCCTTGCCATTGCGCTCAATGGTGCCCTTGTCAGCCTCCATTTGGCCTGCCAATATTTTTAAGAACGTAGATTTTCCTGTGCCATTGATGCCCACGAGGCCCAGCCGTTTTTCAGTGGTAAATGTAATATTTACCTCTTTAAAAAGCAGCCTTGTGCCATAAGATTTCTCTATATTTTGTAAACTAATAACGTTCATGTTATGCTCCTATTTTGTAATTCTGTTACTTATTATACTACACATTACCATTGACAGTAACATTCGCCCTCAGTAGAATAAACGTAACATATATATTCATGAGGAGGTCCACATGGCGACGGATATGCTTTTAGACTTTTATGAAAGTATTAACTTTGAACTTATCGACATCGATGGGTATGACACATTATTTACTGAACTTTTAGAAGATGGCACCTATGCAACTGTGTCCGACGACGACGGTCATATGCCAGAGGACTTGGAGACACCGATCGTATTCAATGTATACGATGATAACGACTCCTTCCAATGGAGTGTTACATTGGATGACTCTTATCAATTAAAAGATCTCTTAGATAGCGCTGAAAGCACAGATGAGTTCTTAGAAACACTACAAAGAATTAGAGAAGAACATATTGAGCAATACCAATAATACAAAAGCGATGACCTTGCGGTCATCGCTTTACTTTTACTATATATCAAAGTTTGATTAGCCAACTACCTCTTCAGCTTGCACTAATTCCTCTTGTTTTGTAGCGTCTAAAATTTCAATTAAGCTATTTACGATATTTGCCGCTCCATCTACATGCCATTCACGAGCACTCTCAGACATTTGCTGTAATCTTGGAGAATTAATAAGCAGAGCGGTCACAACGTCTTCTAAGTTATGAATATCACGTGCCCAACGAGCACAGCCCCGTCGCTCTAATAGTTCTGCATTGGCCTCTTCTTGCCCAGGGATGGCATTAAAAAATACCATAGGCAAACCGATAGTAACAGCCTCCATACAAGTCAGAGCACCAGGCTTTGTAACGAGCAAGGACGATGATTTCATAAGCTCTGAAATATTGGTCGTATAACCATATACAGTAGTCTTTGTTTTCATAGAATCACTAAGGGTAACTAAGGATTCATAGAGAGATGTATTTTGTCCAGCTACTACTGTAATTTCACCGATACCATTAACCTCATCTAAATGTTTAAGTGCCGTTTCGAGGGAGCCCAATCCAAGACCACCACCCATAACGAGTACTTTCACAGGTTTCTCTAAGCTATATTCCTCAATAGCATCACGGAAAAAGGAACGGCGCACAGGGATACCAGACACATGAATTCGAGCTTCATCAATACCAGCAGATACCATTTCGGTGACCATAGACTCGGTCGCTACATAGTACGTATCAATTTGTGGATAAAGCCAAAATTGATGGCTACTAAAGTCCGTCATAATTGCTACCAATGGCACATCAATATGACCTTGGCGCTTCAAATAGACGCAGCCCCACATGGAAATGGATGGGTAAAGACCATCACATCTGGCTTCTCTTGTTGAACGAGCTTGAGCATACGACTTTTAAGGAGATAAGATAATGCAGTTTGCAAAATGGTCCCCCGTCGCTCCCCTTTTGATACGCGATAAATCATATCGTATAGCATTGGGAACACGTCGATCATCTTGATATACGTCCCCTTAATTAAATGCTCTACAGACATGGTTTCTGTATCTAAAAAGTCCACATGAGTAATCGATGCGTGTGGCTCTTTTTCTTTCCAATATTCTTCTATGGCTCTTGCGGCCTGCATATGTCCTGTCCCAATAGAGGCGGACACAATGAGAACCTTCCGTGATATTTCGTTATTCATAGTGCACCCTTTCTCTGTGCATTATACCATAAATAGACAAAAAAAAGAGACCTCGAAAGGTCTCTTTCATATCCTTTAGGGATTATTTTTTGCGTTTTTTAGCTTTTGTAGCGTTAACTTGTTCTTTCAAACCTTTACCAGCTTTGAATGCAGGGGATTTGGAAGCAGCGATTGTGATAGTTTTACCGTTTTGTGGGTTACGGCCTTCACGAGCAGCGCGTTCACGAACTTCGAAAGTACCGAAGCCGATAACTTGTACTTTACCACCAGCAGCTAATTCTTCAGCAACTGTGTCAAATACAGCTTTTACCGCTTTCTCAGCGTCTTTTTTTGTTAATTCAGTTTTTTGTGCAACACTTGCGATTAATTCTGTTTTGTTCATGACAGAACCTCCTTAAAAATACAATACCTTAGAAGTATGCAAAACCTCTAGGCTACTTTTCCTGCACTTTAGCCTCCTCCCAAAAAGCATCCAGCTCAGCTAATGAAAAGTTTTCCCATGAGCGATCGCTTTGGTTAACACAAGCCTCTACATGTAAAAAACGCTGTCGGAACTTTGTGTTTGTGCGATTTAGTGCATTTTCACCGCTTATTTTATACCATCTTAGTAGATTAATCAAGGAGAAAAGCACATCTCCTGCCTCTTTTTCCATATTTTCTCTATCATTTTGTGCTATAGCCTCCTTAAATTCACCCATTTCTTCGGAAACTTTAGCCCAAACCGGATCGAGCTCATCCCAGTCAAAACCTAGCTTTGCGGCCTTTTCTTGAAGCTTATAAGCGGCCACTAAAGCAGGTAAACCTTTAGACACACCATCTAATACAGATTTTTGAATATTTTTCTTTTCTTTTGCCTTTAATTCATCCCATGAGTATGATTTTTCATCATTTTCAGGATTAAAAACATGAGGATGACGACGGATCATTTTTTCAGTAACGTCATTTATTACATCTTGTAAGGTAAAATGACCCGCTTCCTCTGCTAGTTGACTATGAAAGACAACTTGTAATAATACATCCCCTAATTCTTCACGAAGGTTGGGCATATCTTTATTATCAATAGCATCTACTACTTCATAGGTTTCTTCAATGAAATAGCGCCGTAAGGATTCATGCGTTTGCTTTTGATCCCAAGGGCACCCATTAGGCGCACGTAAGGCTTTTACTACATCCACTAATGGTTGTACAGATACGGGTTCCTTAGTATTGTTCTTCATAGAGCTTTGCTTCCTCCTTATCTCGACGAGCTTGTAAACGCTTGCCAATGATTGGGAAATGATACATATCATCCTTCACAACGGCCTTAGTAAGCCACAAAGATAGTCCATACACAAATACGGCTACTACAATAGCGGCAGCTACAGCACCACCATTACCTAATAACTCTACAGTACTCACATAGATAACTTGCGTTGCGCCTCCCATGGCCATAGCAGATACGGCAATTTTCAGTAATTCAAGTTTATTAAGAACAGAACCTACATATTTCTTTACAAATATATAGTTTATGAGTGCAGCAATGGCGAAGTTTAAATTTGTGGCCCATGCAGCACCATTGATACCAAGTTCAACAGTTCCTGTCAGCTCATAATCTAAAAATGTTTTCGCTAATAAACCAACGAAAATCGATACCATAGGGATTACAGTTCGCCCCAACCCTTGCAGAATACCAGCTGTAATTTGCTGCCATCCTAAGAATACAATACTTAGGCTAATAACGGCGATAACAGGCCCTGCATTAGGCGTTGCATAGATGAGCAGGGAAATAGGCGTCGCTAGTACACAAAGGCCAATACAGGCGGGAATCGTGAACATATTGGCAATTTTAATAGCCGTTCCTGCCCGCTGCACAATACGGTTAACATTACCTTGTGCATGTGCCTCAGATACAGCTGGTACTAAACTAGCCGCCAAAGAGGTAGTCAAAATAATAGGTAAACCAATGAGTGATGTAGCCATCCCTGTAAGGTAGCCAAATTGTGTTGTTGCTTCATTGAGGTAATACCCAATATCCATCAAACGCTTCGGTACTATGAATGTATCGATAAGGGATACCATAGGCAACATAATATTTGCCATAGATACAGGTATAGCAAGACTAAATAATCGTTTCACTACAGCACTATTACTTTCACAAATAGCATTTGGATTCTGTTGTGAAAGCATCTGCTCGCGCACGCGTCGTTGACGATAGTAAAAGAAAATTAATACGAGTAAACCTGCTAATACACCTGGGAAGGTGGCGAAGGTAGCACCCCCTGCCGCTAAATGTAAGCCTCTATCGATGAAGTAGTAAGCTAAGCCTACCATAGAGGATACGCGGAAGATTTGTTCAAAGATTTGGCTCGTCCCCGTAGGCACCATGTATTGGAAGCCTTGGAAATAACCTCTAAAGCAACTCAGAATCGTTACTACAAAGATAGCTGGCGATAACAGCTGAATAGCTATGAGAGCTCGTGGATCTGTAATAATCTGAGTATCTACGAGCCACTGTGCACTGCCATATAAGGCCAAGCTAAATACTAAACCTAAATAGTGAGTACTCTTAAGGATACAGAAAATACTTGTTGTACGCCTTGCATATCATCATTGGCGAGCTTTTCCGCAATCATGATGGAAATCGCTACGGGAATGCCTGCCGCAGAGATGCTGACGATAATTTGGTAGATTGGATAAGCCATCATATATAGGCCAATGCCTTCACCACCAAGAACACGGGCGATAAGAACTTTACTAAACGCACCGATGACCTTCACGATAATACCGGCTAAGGTTAAAATCATGGCGCCCTTTAAAAATCGATTCATAGGCCCTCCTTAGTCGATGACTTGTGGCTCAGTGCCTTCATCACCGCTTCCGTAATGGTCAAAATAGAACCTTTCATGCCATTAAGGCTCACATATAATGTGGCTGGCTTGGTATCTGCAAACTTCATTTTTTTCCATAAATCTTCCCGTACAGCCCCCATATCCCAGTCGGCCATTTTGGAGTCATCATGCCAATGGATCGTAAGCTGTTTATCTCTACGGACAATACTTTTAATACCAAGCAGACGTGCTTGCTCTTTAATTTGAGCAATACGCAATAATCTATCTACCGGATCTGTAGGCGTACCAAAACGATCTATCAGTTCATCTGTCATGTCATCTAGTTGTTCTTTTGATTTAATATGTAACAACCGTTGATATACAGAAATCTTACGAGCACTATCTTTAATGTACTCATCATCGATAAAGGCATCTACTTCTAAGTCAATAGCTGGATCAATAGATACCTCGCGCTCTACCTCTTTATTTTGAGCCTTTGCAATCGCTTCTTCAAGCATACTTACGTACATGCCAAAGCCGACAGATGCGATATTGCCATGTTGCTGTGAACCCAATAGATTACCTGCACCACGAATTTCTAAGTCTCGCATAGCAAGTTTGAAACCAGCACCTAGCTCCGTGAACTCTTCAATAGCTTTTAAGCGCTTTCTGCAGCTTCTGAAAGCATTTTGTCAGGTCGATACATAAAGTATGCATAGGCCCGTCTGCGAGAGCGCCCTACGCGTCCACGCATTTGATATAGCTGAGATAAACCTAACCGATCCGCATCATAAATGATGATAGTATTGGCGTTCGGAATATCTAGACCGGTTTCGATGATACTGGTGGACAATAATACATCGTAATGACCTTCATAGAAATCGGTCATAATTTCTTCAATTTGACGGCCCGTCATTTGACCATGAGCAATAGCATAACGCAAATCTGGCAACGCCGCTTCTAATAATTCACCCATGTGATTAATAGATGCCACTCGATTATATACAAAGTAAACTTGTCCCCCCCGTGCCAATTCGCGCTTAATCGCATCTGCAACGAGATTCATATCATATTCCACCACATAGGTCTGAACAGGTAAGCGTTCTTCTGGTGGCGTGTTGATGACGGACATTTCACGAACACCTACAAGCGACATATGTAAGGTCCGTGGAATTGGTGTAGCACTCAAGGTAAGCACGTCAATACTACTAGCCCACTCTTTCCATTTTTCCTTTTGCGCTACCCCAAAACGTTGCTCCTCGTCTACAACGAGCATGCCCAAGTCTTTAAATACAACCTTTTTGTTAAGTAGCGAATGGGTACCGATGAGAACATCAATCGAGCCATTCTCTACACCTTTTAAAACTTGTTTCTTCTCAGCTGTACTGCGGAATCGATTAAGTACATCTACCTTTACGCCAAATGGGGCAAAGCGATTCAAGAAGGTTTGGAAATGTTGTTGCGCCAAAACGGTAGTTGGTACGAGCACCGCAACTTGCTTACCACTCATAACAGCTTTAAAAATAGCCCTCATAGCTACTTCTGTTTTACCAAAGCCTACGTCTCCAGCTAGCAATCGGTCCATAGGAACAGGTCGCTCCATAGATTCTTTAATTTCCGCCGTAGCTTGTAATTGATCTTCCGTCTCTTCATATGGGAATGCATCTTCAAACTCTTGCTGCCATGGTTGATCTGGCAAGAATGCAAAGCCTTCTGTAATTTCTCGTTGTGCATAGATCTCAACGAGCTTATCTGCCAAATCATCAATAGATTTTTTCGCCTTTGTAACAACCTTAGCCCAGTCACGGCCGCCCATCTTATGAATACGAGGCACATCACCTTCATTGCCGATGTATTTTTGTAACTGATCTAAATTATTTGCAGGTAAGAACAGTTTATCCGTTCCTGCATAAGCGATTTCAATATAGTCGCGATGAATGCCTTCCGTTTCTATCGTTTTAAGGCCAATATACTTACCGATACCATGCATACTATGTACAACATAGTCACCAGGGGTTAAATCCGTAAAATAATTGATTTCTTGGCCCTTTTTAGGCTTATTGCGAAGCTTGCGCTTTTGTTGTCCGTAAATATTGCCTTCTACGACAACTACTAAATGGCTATTTGGTAATTCAAAGCCGTCGGTCAATAAACCTTGTAATATAACAACTGTATTAGGCTTAGCAATCCATTCTTCACTATGAATAAAGGCGATATTTCTCCTTCAAGAGCTCGTTCAATGCCTTCTCGTCGTTGTTGGTTATTTAATACCAATACAACTTGATGATTTAGGCGATGCCATTGCTTAATTTCATCTGTTAATAAAGGAATTTGACGCTCAAAGCTCGTCATCGTCTTCCCTTGAATACCAATAGGGTTAAATCCAGTAAGACCAATAGAGCGTTGTTGCATAAATGTAAAAGCCACTTGAGTCATCGCTTCTACAGTGCGCTGCAATTCACTCCAGTCACAATGATTTTTACGATGTGTAGAATCTTCCTTGAGGAACTTCTTTAACGCTTCTTGAATACGTCCTGGCTCATCGTAAATGAGAAGACCATCCTTTACATACGATAATAAGGTACTATCTGCATCGCTTTTACCAAGGAAGAAAGGCGTCACCGTATAAGAATCAATTTGTTCAATAGACCGTTGATTCTCTACAGAGAAAAACCGCAAGGTATCGATTTCATCACCAAAGAATTCTATACGAATAGGATTGTCGCTATTAACAGGATAGATATCTAGAATATCGCCACGCACGGCAAAATGACCACGTTGTTCCACCTGGTCTACCCGTTCATATCCAATTGTGACAAGTTGTTCAAGCGCTGTATCACGCTCAATCGTATCATTTAAAGCAAAATGTAGCGATTGGCCTTTTAAATATTGTGGAGATACAACGTATTGTGTAACCTCTTCAGCATTCGCAATGACTACAGCTGGTTCTTGCCATGCTAGCAATGCTAAGGCACGCATTTGAGCCCCTTGGTCTTCAAGGCTACGAGCCACAGTCGTAAAGTCCACATGATCTGTTATAGGAAATGATAGGACTGGGATATTAGGCATGAAAAAAGCTAAGTCCCGTTCCCACATCTCTTTATGGTCCTTATCATGGACTACGATAACTACAGGCTTTGTAAGCCCTGTAGCAAATGCTTGGTTTAAGAGGAAACTCTTTTGAGAACCACTAAGACCATATATAACTGACTTTCCTTTCCGCTGAAATGCGTTTAGCCCATCCACAAAGGATGGGTTCTGTGAAAGCAGTTTAGTTAATGTATTATCCATACTGCACCATATAGTATTACTATGATTGTATTAATTAAATAGTTCTAACTCATTTATTATAACATATAAGCTAGTAATTAAGCTTCTAGACCGCCTTATATGTAATAGTAAATAGCGATAGTAGTTATGTTCATAGTTATAGAAATCAGAATATGTCATTCGCCACGCTGAAAGCTCATTAATCCATATAAAGGCTTGATCCATTGTTTTCACATTAAATAAAGCTTTGGCAAGACTATAAAGGTCCTTCCCAGCTAACGTTTTAGGTCTACTTGTCGTATATCGTCTAACCTGACAAAAAATGTGAAACAGGCATCTTTGGTGACTGCTATGAGGCCAAACTTTACGTAATGCTTTAGGCAAACCATTAGCACCATCAGACACAACGACTTTAGGTTCGGCAATCCGTTCCATTAAACACTGCCAAGCTCTAGCATGCTCATAACGACAGACATACCATCCTAGAACATGAGTATCATTGCAACAAATCAACACACATAAATTCCTAGCTAAGTAAATTCCATCAAGATATACCACATCATGTACTTCTTCCACTTTTGGTGGCAATAGCCATATGGACCAAAATTTAGCGGTTTTACGCCTGAATGTACGACCTTTACCAGGCATATCAGCTTGAATATTGGTGCTGAATAACCTTATAGTTATAGTTATGTTTATAGTTATAGCTGTTACAAACACCTAATTTTAGGCAAAAAAAATAGCACCTCTAAAGGTGCAATAAAGTTGGTGCGGGAGAAGGGACTTGAACCCCCACGCCGTAAGGCGCCAGATCCTAAGTCTGGTGCGTCTGCCAATTCCGCCACTCCCGCGTCTCAACTGAAATAATAATATCATGTATAGAATTCATCGTCAATCATTTTTTTATAATTAACTTAAATTTCATGTATCTCATAAAATAAAAAGGGACTTAAAATAAAAAGAGACTGACCCAGAATCCGAACTACTAGAATCCTGGGTCAGCCTCTTTTTTAGGATGATGATGAATAAATGCATGCCCTACATTTACCATAAAATATATTAACAGTCATAACGTATGTCATGCTGGTAATACCAAAAGGTATAATCCACCATGACCATAGCACGACATTAAGGTCGTAAGAACTATAATCTAAATATCAAAATAATATATTTAGAACGTATAGAACTAAAAAATCCTTTTTACGGGTACGTAAAAAGGAGCTATTAACTTCTCCTCCCTATCTCTCGTAGGTCAAATGGTGAATGTTGAATAGGCAGTTCTCCTGACTCGGCTTCATCGCTCATCTAGCCTTCCCAGTTTCCCAGTGACTTAATTTAGACTCGCTCGACCATACAGTGGCGGGACCGTGCTGGCATTTAACCAGCTTCTCTATTATGCTTTTCAGCACCTATTCCCAAATATGATGTTTTCTATGAGTTAATATTAACACCGCTATCGTATTAAGTCAATTAATTTTTGTAATTTTATTAGCTTCATCTTTTATTCATCTATTGCCATATATCATATTTTTAATTACAATATAATAGTATCTATAAATAGGAGGAATCTATGTATATCGGAGATTTCATTAAACAATATCGCGACTCCAATGGAGTATCCATTGAAGACTTTGCAAATAAAAGCAGGGTTTAACTACCACTGAAATTGAAGTATTAGAGAAAAATGTACAAGACGATGGTACTGTAGTACCCGTAGCAATGCGCCAAATCAAAGGTATTGCAGCCGCTATGGATGTACCTATGCCTATGGTCATGGCACAGATTCCTTCAGATCAAGAATTAGTTGTACATGTTGTGGCAGAGTCTGATCAGCCACACGCAAAGTAGTATAAAGGAGATTTTATGACACCTGATGTATTAGCACTTTTACAAAGGCTTAACAGAGCAGCAAAAAAAACTATGTATTATCTGCTCAAGCGCGTCAAAAAAAGAAACTGGTATGGCCTACCTATTCTGGTTCGTCCTTGGCGTACATTATTTCTATTTAAACAAACCATTTATTAATATTATCTACTGGCTTACAGCTGGTGGCTTAGGTATTTGGATGATAATCGACTTATTCCGCATTCCAGGCATGGTTAAAGATCGTAATAAGGCTATCATCAAGGAAGCTATTGAAGAAGCTAAAAAGCTATATCCTGAGGTGCAATAATGAAAAAATTTTTGTTAATTGCTGCGGCTTTCACTATCTTAGGTATCCTCCCCTCACAAGCAGTTAATATTGCTGATTTAGAGAATGCACGAGGCTATGCCTATTTATATCGTATGAACGGCCAAAATTATTATGCTGAACAACGCGTTAAAGTTATTGCCGGTGAAGGTAATAAATTTGAAATTATAGGTCGTACCTATAGTCATCAAGGAGCTCAATATTATATGACAGAGTATATTAACCATTATTACTTTGATCAAGACAACGATACGATTCAATGGGTTCAAGACCAACGTAATATTATTGACGCTCGTACCGGTAAAGTATTACGTGAAGAAAAACGTAATAAAGCTAAATTAATTACCTTAAAACCAGATACATATGGTTATATGCAAGCCATCTATTGGCGTGACCTTGCTGTTGCAGCTGGTCAGCTTAAATAGGCCAACGATAGACGGATTTCTAGTTTATAATAGTTTCTGTATAAAAATCTACATACAACAAAGGACTCTACTCAAAAAATGTAGAGTCCGGGTTATAGGACAAAAAGTGTGTGTGACTAATCCCAATAAGTTGGAAAATCTGTAGACATATGTAGCTCATTCCAAACAGGAGCATCCCCCCATTGAGGGATTGAACGATCTATTTGGCAATAATCAGATAACCGTTTGTAGATAGCAGCAATCGATTCATCTGTAGGCATACAATTTAATATATCTGAAATAGAAAGCGGTCTTGGTGAGTGCATATAGCACCACCAATAGACCACTTTTAGTCTTCTTTCAAGTGAAAGACCCCTATGAGCCCGTAACATACTTCTTAGTTGAGCATTTACTCCACCTTCAATACGATTATTTGTTGTAGGTATTGTAATATCAAAACATTCCAAAAAAAAGTAAATAAAGTTTGTTGCCTAATCAGACGCCATAATGATGATTCAGTCTTAAGCAAACGCTCATGTGTAGAGCGTTTGTTTCCGAATTCATCAATCGTCATTTCTCGTAAAAAAATCAGAATATGTCATTCGCCACGCTGAAAGCTCATTAATCCATATAAAGGCTTGATCCATTGTTTTCACATTAAATAAAGCTTTTGGCAAGACTATAAAGGTCCTTCCCAGCTAACGTTTTTAGGTCTACTTGTCGTATATCGTCTAACCTGACAAAAAATGTGAAACAGGCATCTTTGGTGACTGCTATGAGGCCAAACTTTACGTAATGCTTTAGGCAAACCATTAGCACCATCAGACACAACGACTTTAGGTTCGGCAATCCGTTCCATTAAACACTGCCAAGCTCTAGCATGCTCATAACGACAGACATACCATCCTAGAACATGAGTATCATTGCAACAAATCAACACACATAAATTCCTAGCTAAGTAAATTCCATCAAGATATACCACATCATGTACTTCTTCCACTTTTGGTGGCAATGGCCATATGGACCAAAATTTAGCGGTTTTACGCCTGAATGTACGACCTTTACCAGGCATATCAGCTTGAATATTGGTGCTGAATAACCAATTCAAGAATAGGCTTAACTCTTTACTTAAATTATTAATTTTAACGGTAAATGCCACCTTACAATGTTTGCAAAACCAACGCTGAGAACCAGATTTTAAAACACCGTGTTTAATACATGTTTCATTACAATCAGGACATTTTATTTGTCGCATAAACTCTTCCTCCATATTTGTTTATATATAGGAAGATATAACCTCATTTTAGTCAGTAATTACAAGGGGTGATTGATGTTTTCACCCACACTTTTTGTCCACCCTCAAACTTCTCCAGAAAAAGATTAAACCCTTATAACACTAGTAAATATCTAGTGTTATAAGGGTTTTCACACACATTTTTTGTCCTATAAGCCTCCTTTTATTATACAGTTATTAGAAATAGATAAAATAAAAAAGCACCACATTGCTGTGATGCTTTCATTTGGTGACCCAGAAGGGATTCGAACCCCTGGCCTTTTGATTCGTAGTCAAACGCTCTATCCAGCTGAGCTACTGAGTCATGTACTTGGTACTCACTTATATTAACACAACGTTTACATCTATGCAAGCATTTTATTAATATTTTTTGAGTAATTTTATGGACATGCGGTCCGAAGACCGCAATCCAAATTTGGCAGGGGCAGTAGGACTTGAACCCACAACCAACGGTTTTGGAGACCGCTACTCTACCAATTGAGCTATACCCCTATGTTCATCAAGCCTTGCTTGATACTTGATTAGTTTAACAAATATTAGGTCTAATGTCAAGAAAGAAAGGGCTTTTAAATGATGAAATAATAGTGAATTTAAAAGGAAAAAGAGCCCTCTTTCAAGGGCTCTTATGTCTACCTAACTTTTACCTTTATATATACGGGAGATGGTATATATAATTAGAGAGTTTTGTATATGTATTGTTTTGTTTATACACAGGGAGAGTATTGTTGTGTATTTAAGTGTTGTTTTATGTGTTGTATTGTTTTGTGTTGTGTTGTTTGTATTATTTGTAAAAGGGACAGGTAAAAGTTATTAGTAGTAGACCTCCATTTCCTTAGTTGATCTCAATCAACTATAGATAGTATAAAGATACTACGTGAAAACATAGTGAAAGTTTTATGAGATATAAGTGAAACGAGTAAATTTTGGTACATAACAAATTATAAGAAATATAATTAAAAAGCCTGTATTTACTAGGTTCTATAAGAATGTATATAAATTAGTGATAGCCTTATGCATGAATAGAATATGTAATAGATATTGGTTATTAAAATCTAAAATTAAAGTAAAATTAATTACATAATAACTATTAATAAGAAGGTTTGATTATAAAAACATGAAGAATGAATATGCTGCGACGATCTATTAGATGTAAAAATATAAGGTTGGCTATGATATAGTACTATGTGTAAAATTGCATTTGCTTTAGATAAACAAGTGAAGATTGGTTTAGTATAAAGATAATCCCTATAAGCCGGTATAAAGTGCTTATAGGGGTTTTTATATGTAATACGGTGTACTGTGTTGTTATAGGATGGATACGGTGGTTACAAATATTGAAAGTTCTTTATGTTACATTGATTTGAAGTTACTCAACTGCTTTATGGTTCGGTAACATTGGCACCTTGTGCTGCGTTACCGTGTAGATTTAGTTTGCCTCCTACCACTAGCCGCGGCTTCCTATCAATCCTCACTGTGGATTTCCCTTCTCTGCTTCGCAGCTCGGTAAATCTTACGTTCGGAAGAAGGTGATGTGTGGGCCCCATGCGTCGCTACGCTCCTCTGTGGCCTCACACCCTACCCTTCCCAGCTCCGTCTGACACGGACACATAGATAGATAATACTTGTACAACCTTGGCTGGAGACGGCTCTAGTAGGTATGAAAGCTGTGCTCGTTAGAGCACAAAAATAGAGGGCCAACCCTTTAGGTTGACCCTCTATTTTATGCTTAATCAGCGGCTTCCTATCCTCCCAGGCCGTCTCCAGCCAAGTACTTTCGGCGTTTATGAGCTTAACTACTGTGTTCGAGATGGGAACAGGTGGATCCTCATAGCCATCGCCACTGAATCTGTCAGAGTTTGTACTCTGAAAACCACATAGAAGTATATATATTTGTTGCACATTTCTGCTTAATGTTTTTGTTGTATATTGCGTCTTAGTTACGCTGCTTAAGTAAAGCCCTCAATCTATTAGTACCAGTCAGCTCCAAACCTCACGGCTCTTCCACACCTGGCCTATCAACCATGTCGTCTACATGGGATCTTACTAGCTTATGCTATGAGAAACCTCATCTCAAGGCTGGTTTCACGCTTAGATGCTTTCAGCGTTTATCCGTCCCGAACGTAGCTACCCAACTGTACCCTTGGCAGGATAATTGGTACACCAGCGGTTCGTCCACTCCGGTCCTCTCGTACTAGGAGCAGCCCCCTTCAAGTTTCTTGCGCCCGCGATGGATAGGGACCGAACTGTCTCACGACGTTCTGAACCCAGCTCACGTACCACTTTAATCGGCGAACAGCCGAACCCTTGGGACCTACTTCAGCCCCAGGATGTGATGAGCCGACATCGAGGTGCCAAACCTCCCCGTCGATATGGACTCTTGGGAGAGATTAGCCTGTTATCCCCAGGGTAGCTTTTATCCGTTGAGCGATGGCCCTTCCACTCGGCACCACCGGATCACTAAGCCCGACTTTCGTCCCTGCTCGACCTGTCCGTCTCGCAGTCAAGCTCCCTTCTGCCTTTACACTCTTCGAGCGATTTCCGTCCGCTCTGAGGGAACCTTTGGGCGCCTCCGTTACTCTTTAGGAGGCGACCGCCCCAGTCAAACTGCCCGCCTAAGACTGTCCGGCCGGTCGTTACTCGGCCCGTTAGAAATCAATTAATGAAAGGGTGGTATCCCAACAGTGACTCCTCTAAAACTGGCGTCCTAGATTCTACGTCTCCCACCTATCCTGTACATTCATTAACTAAGTTCAATCTTAGGTTGCAGTAAAGCTCCATGGGGTCTTTCTGTCCAGTCGCGGGTAACCTGCATCTTCACAGGTACTTCAATTTCACCGGGTCCCTCGTTGAGACAGTGCGCAAGTCGTTACACCTTTTCGTGCGGGTCGGAACTTACCCGACAAGGAATTTCGCTACCTTAGGACCGTTATAGTTACGGCCGCCGTTTACTGGGGCTTCAATTCAGAGCTTCGACCGAAGTCTAACCCCTCCTCTTAACCTTCCAGCACCGGGCAGGTGTCAGCACCTATACATCAGCTTTCGCTTTAGCAGGCACCTGTGTTTGTGGTAAACAGTCGCTTGCGCCTCTCTTGTGCCACTCATTCATGCTCCATGCGTTGCTGCACTTCACACTACATGAGTCCTCCTTTTTCCCGAAGTTACGGAGGCATTTTTGCCGAGTTCCTTAACGAGGGTTTTTCCCGCGCACCTTAGGATTCTCTCCCCGCCTACCTGTGTCGGTTTTTGGTACGGGCGATGTGTCTCTACCTAGAAGCTTTTTCTCGACAGTGTAGGATCAATCACTTCGTTACTATTGCTAGTAACTCGTCATCACATCTCAGCTTTTAGAGCTACGGATTTGCCTATAGCTCAACCTACCTGCTTAAACACGCACTTCCAATCGCGTGCTGACCTACCTTACTGTGTCACTCCATCGATCAAACGATTCACACCGGTACAGGAATTTCAACCTGTTGTCCATCGCCTACGCTTTTCCGCCTCGGCTTA
>BNJT01001711.1_pt1:147500-151452 | contig 151452 bp, 164 predicted proteins | sample 8540491 | NCBI WGS metagenome assembly BNJT01 (sample SAMD00202455, study PRJDB9452) | human saliva metagenome | host: Homo sapiens
CACTTATTATTTACAATAGAATTCTCTGGTACAACGCCCTCGTGGACCGCCACAATGCCGCCTGTCAATTCATGATAGGTGGCATTTTCATATCCAAGAGATTTCCAAATTTCTAAAATTTCACTTTGGTGAGGATAACGACGCAAAGATTCTGGAAGCCATGCATAAGATGAGTTATCCTTACTTAGTTTACCTATAATAGGTAGTATATAAGAGAAGTAGAAATTGTATAACTGTTTAAAACCATACATACTTGGTTTCGCCAGTTCTAATACAACTACTTTCCCACCGGGTTTTACAACACGTTGCATTTCAGATAATACTTGTTTAATATCTGGCACATTGCGCATTGCAAAGCCACTCATAGCCGCATCAAAAGTATTATCTGCATAAGGTAAAGCCATTGCATCACCTTGTACTAGATTCACTTGATCTAATAACCCCGCAGCTTCAATGCGAACACGGCCTTGATCAAGCATTTCACAGTTGAAATCTAATGCCTCTACTCTTAGTGTTGGTTCTTGACGTAACGCTTCCTTTGTAAACACACAGGTACCACATGCTACATCAAGCACACGTTGGTAAGGACCAATATTCATTGCTTTTACAGAGAATTTACGCCAAAAATAATCTTGTCCAAAGCTTAAGACTGTATTCATTAAATCATAGTTTTTTGCAATATTAGAAAAAACACCTTGTACAAATTGCTCTTTATCGGCATACGTTTTAAATTCTTTAGTATTCATTATGGTCCTTTCACTAATCAAGAACTATATTCAAGAACTGTATATGGCATAGTATACCATATTATAGGAACTCTAAAAAAAGAATCCTATTATATATACTATAAATAACAAGTATGTGCTATTTACATATATGGTAAAAAGTGTTGATATATTCTATAGTAATCAATGCTTATGATAATGTAAATAATCATGTTTATCACTTACTATATATTTAACATAAATACGTATGAACATCTATGATATTGTCTATTGCTACTATTACATGTTCGTTGTATAATGACATATGTCCATGATGAAAGGATATATTCATGGAGTTTTATTTGTTTTTATTAAGTATTGGAGTGTACTATGAATCGATTTGTAAAATCAATCAACAAAGTCAGTCTAATCCAACAGATTATCATAGGTTTGATCATCGGTATTTTGACTGCACTTTACGTGCCAGATATGGCAAATGAACTTGCTTTTATTAGGTGTTCTCTTTGTTGGTGCTCTTAAAGGCATCGCACCTATCCTTGTATTCTTCTTGGTTATCGCAGCGATCAGTAAACATCGCTCTGGCCAAAAAAACAGGTATGGGTTCTGTAATCACCTTATATCTATTAGGTACATTCCTATCTGCAGCATTAGCAGTAGTTGTAAGTTTCTTCTTCCCTACTACATTACATCTAGCAGCAGGTGCCGCTGATGCAGCGCCTCCTCAAGGTATTGCTGAGGTTATGACCACATTACTTAAAAAAAATGTAGTTGATAACCCTGTAAAAGCATTAATGTCCGCTAACTATATCGGTATTCTAGGTTGGGCACTTATCCTAGGTGGCGCTTTACGTCATGCACCAATAAATACAAAAGAAGTTATGGAATCCATCGCTCAAGCAATTACTACAGTAGTAGGCTGGATCATCCGCTTTGCTCCTCTTGGTATTATGGGCCTTGTAGCGGAATCTATCGCTACTAACGGTATCGAAGCTTTGATTGGTTACTTCCAATTACTCGTTTTATTACTTGGTTCTATGATTTTTGTAGCACTAGTAATCAATCCGATTTTGTCCTTCGTTTATCTACGTCGCAATCCATACCCATTGGTATTTAAATGTTTACGCGAATCTGCAATCTACGCATTCTTCACACGTAGCTCTGCTGCTAACATTCCTGTAAACCTTGACTTAGCTAAACGTTTGAAACTGAACCCTGATATGTATTCCGTATCCATTCCACTAGGTGCAACAATCAATATGGGCGGTGCTGCGATTACAATCACAATCATGACATTAGCAGCAGCTCATACATTAGGAATCGTTGTAGATATTCCTACAGCCATCCTATTATCCATCATTGCCACTATTGGTGCCTGTGGTGCTTCTGGGGTAGCAGGTGGTTCCTTACTACTCATTCCATTGGCTTGTTCCCTATTCGGTATTTCCAACGACGTAGCAATGCAAGTTGTAGGCGTTGGCTTTATCATCGGTGTGTTACAAGACTCTACGGAAACTGCGCTTAACTCTAGCACAGACATTCTCTTCACAGCTACTGCAGACTATGCAAAACGTGGCTACCATGAAGATTGGAACTAAAACATTCTAAGGCGGTCCTTCGGGACCGCCTTTTTTACATTTAACCATATTGATTTTATTCAATGTAGTGTTATAATAGAGTTAATGATAATAACTATTAGTAGATATATATTGAAAGGAATCAACATGAAACAATACGATATTATTGTAGTTGGTACAGGCGGCGCAACCATCGTAGCTGACGCTGCGCTAAAAAAAGGCCTTAAAGTGGCCATCATAGAAAAAGGTAAATTTGGTGGCACATGCCTAACTCGCGGTTGTATTCCTACGAAGGTTATGGTTACAGCAGCTAATGCCATTCAAGAAGTAGAAGAGTTCAAAAAAATAGGCATCAATGTTGGCGATGCAACAATGAATTGGGACACTGTAGCTAAACGTACATGGCATATGATTGATAAGTCTGCAGGCATCTATGATTACTATAACGCTTATGACAATGTAGACGTATATCGCGGTGCTGCAAGTTTTGTGTCCGATAAGGTTATGAACATCCACCTTAACGATGGCTCTGGTATCGTAGAAATCACAGCTCCCACTATTATTCTAGGTACTGGTGGTTATAGTAACGTACCAAATGTACCTGGGCTTCAAGAGGCAGGCTTCCTTTCTAGTGAAAGCCTCTTTGGCGATAAGTTCCCGAAACAACCGTACAAATCGCTTGCAGTACTCGGTGCAGGTCCAATCGGTGTTGAATTCGGTCACGTATTTGCATCCGCTGGTACAGAGGTAACAATTCTTCAACATAATGTACGTTTAGTACCTAAAGAAGATGTCGATGTATCTGAACACTTGTTAAACAACTATAGAGAACGTGGTATCAACGTAGTGCTAAATCAAGACACTGTTGAAATCCGCCAAGAAGATGGTCTTAAAGTAGTCGTTACTAAAGATCGTAGTACTGGTGAAATTTTAGAAACTAAGGTAGAAGAAATCCTAGTAGCTGCAGGCATCCGCCCAGCTGTAGAAGAGCTTCATCTCGAAAATACTGGTATCGAAACATGGCCAAAAGGCTGGATTAAAACTAATGAATTCTTAGAAACATCCGTTGATGGTATCTATGCGTTAGGCGACGTAAACGGCGAACCTGCATTCCGTCATCGTGCGAACTATGAAGCTGATATTATCGCCCACAACCTATACTTTGCTAAAAACGAAGAAGATTTCCGTTGGGCACGTTATGATACATTGCCTAAGGTTACATTCTCCTACCCTGAAATTGGTAGCGTAGGTCTTACTGAAGCAGAAGCTATTAAAGCTGGTTATAATGTAGGTGTAGGCAAAAACTACTACTCCTCCACAGCTAAAGGCTATGCAATGGGTATCAACCCTGGCGATGTAAATGACGGCTTTGTTAAAATCGTGGTAGACAAAGATACTAATCATATCCTTGGTATGCACGTAACAGGTCCTCAAGCGTCTATCCTCTTCCAACCATATGTAAACCTTATGAACAGTGGTGTAACTCCATTGACAGCAATTACTGAAGAAATCGCTTCTGAACGTACTAAACGCTTACGTGAAAAAGGTATTACTCGCGAAATGGATCCTAAATCCGTTATCACTGTAGGTGAAACTATGAGCCCACATCCGTCCTTAATCGAGGTTATTATGTGGACACAAGTATACTACGAA
>BNJT01001907.1_pt1 | contig 151394 bp, 290 predicted proteins | sample 8540491 | NCBI WGS metagenome assembly BNJT01 (sample SAMD00202455, study PRJDB9452) | human saliva metagenome | host: Homo sapiens
CACCTCACCCGGACCACTGCACGCAACCCCTGTGGCGAAAGTCTGCGCCGCCACGAGGTCACCGTCCAGGCTGTCACCCTGCGAGCAGCCGCAGACATCACCGGCACCTCACTGACCCTTGTTGACTGGCCCACGTATGGGCCTTGCCCCGTCGTGCCGAGGGTCCGAGGCGACGCCTGTACGGACCTCACGATCGCAATCGTTGCGCGAGCTACCACGACACAAGTGACCTGCCACACTCGCCCGCACTACGAACGCGCCCGAAACCCCCGGTCGCTGGCGGGGCTCATCCTGAGGAGGCAGGCAGCACCTCGCACGTCTGCGCCATCGCCAGCTGTATCCGCTCCTGACCCATGAAGAAGCTCAAGAAACGACCCGGCAACCTGGGCCTGCCCCGCCCGGCTCCACCTGTGGGAGAGCAAGTGGCAGGAATCGCACCTCCGTCGCTACCAACCGCCGGACCGCAGCCAAGTCCTATGGCAGTTGAAAAATCTTAACGTTGGATACCGCCTACACCAACGCGAGGCCATCGTCGTCACCACCGCCCCACCTGCGCGAGCAGGTTCACGCTGTCCCCTGGCAGGAAATCCGCAAGCAGCACAAACGCTAAAACTCTTCGATGCGCTGCTGACGACCGAATGGCTCATCGACCAGGACATCGTCGGCCTCGGTCGCAAACCCGCTGAATATGACGAACACGGCTTCCAGGAATCCACCGGCTGCTGCGTCGCCATCTCGACGAAGCTTCCGCGGCATCCTTTCGCCAACCTCACATGTCGAAGCCATCACCACCAACGCCGGACTGCCGTATCCTCGCTACTCGGCAACCCTGATGACCTCTAACACCCAGTCTGGGCGGCACCTGCTGCCTTGGCCTGGCTGAACGTCATCCGCATCTCCTGCCCCTCGAACTCTAACTTCACCGGAGAGCGAGTCCTGACAGCTCACCCACCTCCTGCCTTCCACCCCGAATGTGGGTGCAGGACGTTGCAGCTAACTGGGGCGAGGCAGCCCCAAGGTCTACGGCCTCCAAGGTCCTCATGGATTCCTGAGGCTTGAGACGACACCTCATCACCCTGCCTGAATTACCGCTTAACAGAATGCCGATTCCCGAGGGTGGCCCATCGCCCATGTCGATAAGCGTCGCTTCGGCGCCGACAAACCGTCCCCACGGCAAGCAGCGCTACCGCATTCACCAGCACCTGATCTGACTCCCCACCGACCAAACCGCCGGCACGTCATCGCCGCCCAGCAGCGAACCGGCTGCCCGAACGCCCAGGTCGACGGCGCTGGAGCTGGCGAGCGCCGTCGACCTGCTCACTGCTCACAGGCGCCCGCGGCATAGCGCAGCAGGCGGGCGCCCCACGGCGACGACGCCCATCGCTTCGCCACCCGCCCGCGCCCAGTGGTCTGGAGCCTGCGCCGAGCATCTGAGCTTTGTGCAGCAGACCTCGACTCCAACGCCGACGTACCCGCCGCAGCCTGGGCAGCACCACAGCACCTGCACGACGCCCTGCGCCCAAAGCGGGTAACAAGATTCTGAGTCCAGACGATGCGGCGGCCTGCGTTGAGCGACCGCTGCCGACGCCCCGCGCTCTCGCCGCACGCCACAGCCCGTTTATCGGGGACTCATGGCATCCGCGTTCTACGACATCGGACAGGAGGTTCCATCCATGGACCACCTCCCCGCCCACCCGGAATCGTCGCAATCCTCAGCGGCGGCGCGCCCGCCTCTATCATCGCCTCTAACAGCGACTACGAACGACGGCAAGCATCGACTCAAATTGCCACTGACTTTCGAACGCGCACGCAGCAGCTCGGCGAACTCCGCGAAAAACCTGCCCGTGCAGCGCTGCTCACCGACCGCCGCACGTCAGAGGCGTGGGCAGCAGCGATGACGCCGCAAGCGACAGCCCTGACGGAAGGCTCCACTCGTCTCATCTCCCTCGTCGATGCCGCCGAGGCGCGTGAGCGCTGCGGGCGACGCCTACGTGCTCGTATGGCGTCGCCCGAGTCTGGCGCCCCCATTTCCACTTCCATCGCTGCCGACAGAGATCGTTCCCCACGTCCATCCCGCGGACAATCCCGCCGTCCTCGACTGGGCCGCGCGAAAGTGGTGATTGCCGCTCGCGCGGACGCACCACTACGACGGCAGAGCAGCGACCAGAAATCAGTGACGGCTCCACTGCCCGCAGACAACTATCTCACCGCATCTTCCGCACCAACCCCAGCAGCATGGGCGCCGCACAGTGACGATCAGAAGCAGGCGACCATATCCCGCATCAGACTTCAAGTGCCAGTCCCGTCGCATGGTGGAAGCCTCGGCGCCGCCGACCAGCGGGGCTACGGGGCATCCATCGGCAATTTCCGACGTCATCCCAGCCAGTGACGCCCTCAACAAGTCTGGCAGATCTGTCGTCGCCGAGGCTTTGCCCGCCCCTGCGTACGGTTTGTCAACCACGTTGACAGCCGCCAACCCCCGCCGCCATGCTGGCGAGCATGCAGGTCGTACAAGGTCATCGCCGGCAGTGCAGCGCCGCTTCGACCCCATCCCGGCAGCAGATCCGCGTGCACGACGGTGGCGGCCTGTTCGGGCAGCCTGACCCGCGCTGACCTCCAAGATCCTCGCTGTGCAGGACGCCCACGGCACTCAAGCGCGTCCCGCATCGCTCGGCATCCCGCCCCACTCACCTCACTCACCGCCAGCGACGTCCCCTCCGGCGAACTCACTGCAGCGTCCTCACTGCCTGTCTCGCCGCCTGGAGTCCGGCCCATCAGCGCGACAACACCTCGGTAGCTGCGCGCGGCCTCAGCCCAACTGCTCTTCGGCATAGAATCCAGTGACTACCTGCGCGCGCACCAGGAAATCGACATCCTCGAATCAGGCAGGGTCGCCCAGATCAGCAGGACCCGGCTTCAAGCTATGCGCGACGTCCCCGACGGCCCCGGCATCGCGGATCTGCGACGCTGCTGAGCGCGCGCGTCATGCACAGCGAGCCACCTCCGCGGAGGTGGCTGGCGCGGCCCCGCCGTCGCGCGCGAATCGCCGTTTACCAGCCATGGCCTGCCACGCGCGAAACCCCGAGGCTCCGCCAAGTCCCGACGGGCCGTCGAGCATCTCCTGCAAGGGCAGGCATGATGATCCTGATCGCCGCTTACGCTGCTGCCCCGCAAGCGCTAAGCAGGAGCCTGACAGCTGAACATGGCGCGACTCGACTGGGGCTGCACGCCCTCGAGGTGAGCCGGCGAGTCATCGCCGAGCAGATCCCTGAGGGCAGCACGGGCGGGTCACCAGCAGGCCCTGCTCGGCGCCAGGACTCGGCGGTCGAGAACGCCGCCAGCAGCCAAGAGGAACTCATCGCATCGCAGCCGCCCCACGGCCTCGACGTCGGCTTCCGCCGCCCCTGGACCCCGAGGCCCTGTGGGCGATCGTTCGAGCGCACCACGCGAACAGATCACGGTGCGCACCCACTACCTCTCCCGCGAGGCCCGTCACTCGCTATGACCCGCCCCTGCGGCTCGGAATCTCCGGTGGTCTCCATCCTCGCGAGGTCGCCTGCCGCATGGTCGGCGACACCGAGGGAATTCCTCAATGGCGGCATCACCCGCGCTCCCGGTCATTGCCTCCGGCACCGAAATGCTCGACGCCCACCCTGCGCCGCAGGCCCGGGTCGTCGACCTGGCGAACCTGCAGGCCTCTGGCTGGCTGGCAGTGGTATGCGAAGCTCGACTCTCGCACTTGCCTGTCCTGCATCGTGCGCAGCACGGCAGCCTGCACGATGGCGGACGAGCCCGCTCGACCATCACCAAGGCCGCTGCACCCGCCTCACCGAAGACCGCCACGACCTGGCGGGAACTGCCCGACGTCAACGAACCCTCGGCCTCGACTTCGAGTCCGCCCGGGCTGAGTTCAGCTGCCAGCCTGAGGAAACGCGAGCGACATCCCCGGCCCGAAACGCTACATGAGGCGTGGCGGGCTGCTGGGCATCCATTCGACGAATGGTCGAAGCCACGCCTCCGGGTGGATGGCGTACCGCCCATCACACCGGCAAGCGTCGGCGAACTCCGGAGGGTGGCTTTTCGGCGATGCCGCCGCCGCCTGGCTGTGGCCGCTTCACGCCGCTCGAGAGCGGGCGCACTCACCAGCGCCGACAGTGCGCGCGTGCCGTCTCGACTTCCATGGCGAGATTCTGAAACCGCATGAGGTTGAGTTCGCCGAGCGCATGCAGCGCAGGCGCCAGACCCTTGAGTGGATACCGACCTCGAGCGACCACCACCAATCCCCGGCCAGAGCTGTCAGCTGACTGACTCTGCCTGGCGGGAGAACAGTGAGCTGAAATCAACCGCCGCCAAGCACGGGCCACATTGGGACGACGCGTAACAGAAAGCAGCCAGGTCGGCAGTGACAAACCATGGCGTAGCCGGGCGAGAACTTCTTCATCGACCGGAAGGCGCCCGTGCGCCCGGCCTGGCGCGCAGTTGGGTCTTAGTAGCAACCAGCGCGTGCGAGATGGCCGCATCAAGTCCCTGTAGGGTGCTGTCGAGAACGGCAGCCTGTGAAGAAATCCACCTGCTTTAGGGGAAGCAAAGACGGAGCGCTCGGCCTCCACGTTCTAGCGGCCCGTTATTTCAGGCTGGCGTCACGCCCGCGCTGCCCCAATCATACTCGAAAGGAAGTTCGCCATGAGCGATGCTGACGGCAGCCCTGGGAACTGACGCGCCCAGCCGCCCGCATTCACCCCAATCCTGTCCTCAGCAGGACCTGACGCCATCACTACACCCTCTCAGGCCGCCGCCAGAAGTGCAGGCCCGCTGACGGCAGTGATTGGAGAGCGCGATGCCGCCCTGACCGCGCCACCGCAGCCGACAAGACTGTCGTTTCGGAGCCGCGAGACCAGCTCGCAACCACCATCAAGTCAGCGGCAATCCGCGAAGCCGCACACGAGCGGGCTGTATCGACATCGACACTGCTGCCATGCTCGTCGCCGACAAGGTCAGCGTGGGCGACGACGGTAAACCGGTCGGCGCGGCGGCGCCTGACCGCCCTGAAGACCGCCAAACCGCACCTGTTCCCGCCCCGCAGGGCGGGTAGCCGCGACGCCGGCTCCACGGCCCAAAGCGTCCGCAACGGCAGCGCAGACGACCGGCTGCGCAGCCTCCTGCATCCCCACCTGCGAGCATCACCATGCCGACATTCGACTCCGTCGCGAAGCGCGAGAACGTCCCGTCCCCGAGCAGGTCGCCAAGGATGTACCGTGACGATGACCCGCGACCCGTCATCCTCGCCAATGCCCGCCGCGTGTTCCCCATGTCCACGAAGACCCACAAGCGAGCCCGCAGCTGCGGAACTCGCCGGACGCCCACTGGGTCAACGGCGACACCGGCCTCACAGACCTCCTGTTCCGAAAATGGAAGGATGCGTTCTGACAGCCGAGGAGCTTGCGGTCCTCGTCCCCATCCCCGACGCCCTCGTTGACGACTCCAGCATCCTCTGAATGAGGCCAAGCTGCTGCTCACCGAGGCAATCGGTCGCAAGCTCGACCTCGCCGCCCTGTGGGGTGACGACAAGCCTGATCGTCGGCCGACCGCCATCGTCCCCGCCGCCACCGCCGCATCCCAGACCGTCAACGCCATCGTGGACCTGACCGCCGACGTCGCCCAGCCTCGGCAAGCACCTCGCGAAGGTCGGATACGCCGCCACCGGGCTCCTGTAAAGAGTCTCGGGCTTCAACTGGCAGCTGGTGTCGAAGCGCGGCCAGGACGGCCACCCCATCTGACATCGCCGTCCCCTGGTCAGAACCAGCCGACCGCTCCACGGACGCACCTCACCGAGGTCCCTCACATGGCTGGAAAACCACCAGCCTGAAGGCCACCCACCTGATCGCCCTGATTGGCAGGAAGATCGCAGTCGGCATCCGTCAGGACTTCACCCTCAGCCCTGTTCGACCAGATGGTCATCTCCGACAGCGACGGCAAGGTGATCTTCAACGCAGCCCAGCAGGACGCGAAGGTCATGCGCCTCGTGTTCCGTGTCGGATTCCAGGTCGCCCAGCCCGCAACCCGAACCGGCTCCGCCACCGCCTACCCGGCTGCCGTGCCTGTCGAGGCTCGATCATGACCGCCCGCGTCGTCAATGAGTGATACCACACCCTGATTTCCCGCCGAGCATGTGGATCTACATGCAGCCTCGGCTGGGGCATCCGGGCAGCTGAACCCGAAACTGACCCAGAGTCTGGGCCTGACCCAGCTCTGAGCCCGAACCCGAAACCGACCCAGAGCTGGGGCCCAAGCGGCGCAACCGCCAGCAGTAGACGAGACAGGGAGGCCACGCCATGGATCGCACCACAGCAGAACAGGTGCTCGCCGCAGCCATCGGGCCACACGTGGCCTCCCTTCTCACCTCGGACGACATCGCCCGCGCCCTCGACTCCTCCCGCACCCCAGACCAGCAGGGGCACACCCCGGGCAGCCTCGGCCATACCGAAACCATCGACCCCCTATTGGGCAGCCGCAGAGGCAGTCACCACCATTGCCATCCGCGCAGCAGGGGATCCGCAACCACCCGGATCACATCCGAGGGCGCAAGCTTCGAGCGCACCCCGCCCGACCTGTTCCGCATGTGCCCCACTGCGCGCCCGCTCGCCCCTCGGCCAGCAACTCTCGCCCAGGCCCGGAGTGAGCTGGGCTGCATCGAGATCGGCCTCCCGAACAGGATCGCTACATCCCCGCAGCCGCCGAGATCGGACGACGGCAGGACGGATTGACGAACCGATGAGCATCATCCCCCACCCCTCCCCGAGCTGGCCGAAGCAAGGCGCATGCAATCCGAAATCATGATGTCCTGGGTACGCATCAACCAGCCCGGCAAGACCGTCTACGCACCCCCAAGCCGGCCAAGAAGTCCGCCGAGGGGACATGGTCTACACCGGCGGGGCGCATCCAGCCTGTCACTGAAACAACCACCCGCGTCACCGCTGGCGGCGGCGAAAAACGGTGATACAGCGACCGCACGTCGCCGCGGTGCCGTGGACGGGCGGATCTGCCTCGACAGATCCCTCACCATCACCTCAAGCCCACGTCACGGAGACCGTGGGCAGCGCTACCAGATCACCTCGTCGACCGCGGGCGACGGCTTGCCACCGCCCGACGATTCCACTGCGTAGCGCGCTGGGCGAGCGAGCCGAGAAGCCGACCCCTGTGAACGACCTCGCGAAACTCGCCTTCGACCTCGCCGCGGCTGGTCCGCGGGCAAACGCTCGCCGACGTGGCGGTGCGCAAAATCCCGGCCTGGATGTCGTCAGGATCGCGCAGATGCAGGCGCCCGTCGACACCGGAACCTGCGCGCATCCATCGGCGTGGCCCAGACCGGCCCCGGCCAGCGTCGAAGTCGGCCCCACTGCCCACTACGGCGCTTCTACGTCGAGTACGGGCACCTACAAGATGGCCGCCCAGCCCACATGAGCCCCCGCCGCCGACGCCGCCATCCCGCCCATCTGAAGCCCCGTCCACGCCCGGCATCGACGCTGATAGGAGGCCGACCGTGCCCGAGGTCATCGCCGCCATGCTCACCGCAGCCGGCCTACGCGTCCACGACACCAGCGCCGGTGAACCCCCACGCCCCTACGTCATCACGCGCCCGGCGTCGGAACCGCTGAGGCGCATCGGCTCGGCATCGGCCCACACCTGGGCACGACTCGACATCGACGTGCTGGCGGTCGCCAAAACCGTGCAGGGCTGCCGCGCCACTGCCTCACGATCCGCGCCGCCCTCACCGGCAAGCGCCCGCCCCTGCGGCCTCGCACCGCTGCGGAACTCGAATCTGGGCGGAAGCACCGACGGCCAGACCCCCGCCGACCCCCGCCACTCCACTCATTCGCCACCGCACGCACGTGCAGATAGAGCCATCTGATGGGCTGACTGGCACGCGTTGTATGCCGCGACGCGTCACGAGTACACAGTTGACTCGCCGAGGCTGAGGCCAACAAAGACCTCGAAACTCGAGAAGGAGGCCTGCGACATCAATGGCCGCCCCCTGCCGATGAAGCCCCGCATCGAACTCCCGCCCGCGGTGGTGACGCCCCCGAGCGACACCCCCATTCCCCGCCCGCCGAGCCCGCCCAGGCGTCCCTGGAGAAAGGAACCGACCAGTGAGCACCAGCCCCTTCGACCCGCCCGGCATTGACGCGGCAGGCAACAGCAAGATCGTGTTTGTCAAGGCGATTGCCAGTTTGCAGCGCCAAAACTAGATGAGATCAAGGCCGGTACGGACCCGTCCTGCGCGCTCGATACAGCTTCGAACCGTCCATCGAACAGAGCACGGTGACGCGCACAAGTATTACAGCAGGCTAGGCTACGGAGAGCCTGGCAGAGCGACAACGAAATAAGCGGCTGAGTACGACTACAACCCGCAGAACTCACTGACGCCGCCTACGGCTAGCGCTACCCGTCCTGCCTCGGGAACCACCGGCTGACTTACCGACCGCCGTGGATTGATGCCAAGATCTGTGGATTTCGCCGCCGACCAGATCGTCGACATCTACCCTGGTGACGCTCGGCGCCTGCAGCCGTGTCGCTGTCGACTCCTCCGCGGAGGGCAGAAGCTGCGCACCCGACAGGCAATCGCGGTCAGCGGTGAGCCGCTGCCGACGTCAAGATCGTCGCCCTGAGGTCCCCACATGGCCAACTATCTCCGATCTCATCCAGCGCATCGCCGACCCGTTACCGACCCCGCAGGACCGTGGACCGCCTCGTCGACCACGAACAGCACCAGCCACTGCGGAGGCCTGGGAGCAGGCACAGCTCGACGTCGAGGCGGCGCGCGCGCTCGCCCCCGCCGCCGAAACCAGCAACGACGGACCGAAGCGGCGGATGAACCAGCCGTCCCCACTCGCCCAGGCAGAAGCTGAACTGAGGCCGCCCAGGAGGCCGAGAAGCAGGCCCGTGACGCCGTCAGCGTGCTTCGTGCGCGTTCACCTGGCGGCCCCTCCGCCCCTGAGTGATGGCTGAGGTTGCCGCCCAGGCCGGCAGCGACCAGGTCTGCCTCTGACGACCCGCTGACCCGGCGTTGTGTGATCCGCGTCACCGACGAGACCGGCGGATCTGCCGGAATCACCGCCGACGTGATCGCCGACTATCTGGCCGTCGCTCCCTCGGGGAGAGGCCAAGGTCAGCAAGGCCTCGACCAGGCCTCCACCCCGGTCGACTCTTGATAGCCAGCGTCGTCGCCGACGACGCTGGGCTACGCGCCGACATGCGAATAGCCCGCCAACAGGGCGTCCGCTGCGGCGCTCGATGGGAACCCGCCCGGTACTACGACTCCGGCACCGGGCGGTCACCCAAGAGGCCGAATACGACGAGTGGGAACGCGCCCTGTGGCGCGCTTCTACGCCGGAATGGAGGCCAACTGCTGCCCCTGACTCGCGGGCAACTCGCTCTGAATCCTCTGGGACCCGAAGCTGGAGTCCGAGCGCGCCGGTGGCGGGCCGTCTACTGGCAGTGCCGGGCCTGCCTCGAACCGAGAACGCCCAAACGAGCAGCAGGAACTCGACATGAACGGAGCGACGCCAGGGCGGCCAGGCCGCACCGCCACCGCAAGTGGACGGTATCCCGACGACGAGAGGACGGTGACCGATGTCCGATCGCACCGTGCGGGTTGTTCTCGAAGCCTCCACTGGGGCTACGCGAGGCGGCCACGCCAGTGCCGCGCAGGCCACCTCCGATCTCGCAAACAAAACCAAAGAAGCCCAACAGGCCACCAAAGGGTCTGCTCCGCGGTCGGCGCAGCCGCCCCTCGCTGCCGCCAGCCACGAATCCGCCAACGCCGAGCGAGCCCAGCCGCCGGCGAACTCGCCAAAAAACCAAGGAAGGCGGCAGTGCGACCATGAATCCGCTGCGGAGTCGCCAGGCTACGCGCGCTGCTGAAGCTACGAAGGCGGCGCGCCGCGCCGCGATAGCCTCGGCGTCTCTGACGCAACAGGTTCTTGCCAGCAAACAGGCAATCCTCGACGTTTCCAACGCCTTGGGCCCTGCGGGCGGGGCAGCCCTGGCGGTCGCAGCCCTGGCGGTCCGCCAGTTCAGCACCCTCTCGTCTGCCATGTCCGGGGTGCAGGCCGCCACGCAGGCGTCCGCCCTTCTGACATGTCTGCCCTCCGCGGGCCGCCGCCCCACAGGCGGGCGCGGACACGAAATACCCGCCACCGAGGCGGCGCAGGGCATCGAGGCATTGGGCAGGGCGGGCGTCTCCACTCGGGACGTTCTGGGCGGCGGCCTCGAGAGGCGCCCCTGACCCGCGGCAGCAGGGCAGATGAGGTCAGCGACGCCGCGAACCTCGCGTCCATCGCTATGACGCAGTTCAATCTCAGCGGCAAGGACGTCCTCACGTCGCTGACCTCCTCGCCGCGCTTTGCGCGGGCAAGGCCATGGGCGAGGTCTCCGATCTCGGCATGGCCTTGAAGCAGGGCAGCCTCGTCGCCTCCCCAGTTCGGGTTGTCGATCGAGGGTAGCCGTCGGCACCCCGTCCGCCTTCGCATCGGCAGGTCTACTGGGCTCCGACGCAGGAACCTCTTTTCAAGAGCATGTTGCAGCACCTCGCAGACCCGTCGAAAGAATCTGCGCGGCTCATGGCAACAACCGGGCATCCACGCCTACGACGCCCAGGGCAAGTTTGTCGGGCTCGCGGGCTTGGCCGGACAGTTGCGCGGAGAAGCTCGGTCACCTGACAGATGCGCAGCGCCAGCAGGCCCTGGCGCAGATCTTCGGCTCCGACGCGATTCGTGCGCCGCCAGCATCCTCACTCGCAGGGGCTGAGGGGATTCAGCAGTGGACTGCCGCGGTCGACGACTCCGGCTCACGCCGCCAGGCAGGCAGCCCAGCCACAGGACAACCTTGCTGGGATCTCGAGAAGCTGGTCGGTTCGGAAACCTCGCGCATCCGCATGGGCGAATCGGCCAACGGCCCGCTTGCGCCGCAGCAGGCCCTCGACGGTTTCCTGTCCGCCCCAGCCCAGAGCCCCGCAGCCGCAGCCGCCCTGATGGGCGTGGTGACAGTATTTGGCGCGGTCGCCCTCGGCGCTGCCGCCCCTGATGCGCGGCGCCGTGCATCTCGCAGAGTTCCGGTCCGCAATGGATCAACTCGCACTGGCGGGCGGAAAATCGTCCAAGGTCCCCGCGGTATTGGGGAAAGTCGCCAAGGCGGCAGGGCCTTCTCGGCGTGGCTTTCGCCGGCGTGCAGCTCGCCGCCGTCCTGGCTTCATGGAATGAAGCCGCGGTCAAACTGGCGACGAACTCAACCGCACCCCTGACGAATATCGGCAACGGCTTCACCAAGATCGACTCCATATTCCGCAGCGTTGACGGAAAGCCCTCACCACCGACCCTTCGGCGCCGTCAGAAGGTATCAAAGATCCCGGCCCGCCCTAGATGCAATCGACTGGGATGCCAAATGGGGCGCGGGGGCCGACCACAGCTGGTTCGGAATCATCCAGTCTCGACGCCGGGAAGGCTGTCGACGCACTCAAGCAGGTGTGCGCAACAGCTCGCCCAAATGGATGCCATGCAGGCCGGGAAGTCTTTCGGGAAAATCTTCGAGGACTTCAAGGCTCACGGCAAGGACGCCGCCTACACTGCGCAATGGCGACTATCTGAGGCAAGGTCAAGGACCAGCTTTGTCGCGGCAGGCCCGCCCACGCCGACTATGCCAATAACATGGACAGGCTGGCGGAAGTCGCAGGCGGCAAGCTCCCAGCCGGCTCGTGTGACACCGCCGAAGGCATCAAAACCGTCGAGCAGGCCATGGCCGCCGGGTTGGCCTACACCGATCATCCGGCAACAGCTATGCACGCAGCGGGGCAGGCGGCGGAACAGTTGGGATCGCAGCAGCAGGCCGCTGCTGCTGGAGCCGAGGCGCAGGCGAAAGCCCTCGGGGAAGCAGCTAATGCGATCAACGCCTACTACTCAGCAATTTTAGCCTGCAGGACAGCAACATCGCATACGAGGCCGCCATCGATGCCGCCACCGAGTCGATCGAGAAGAACGGTCGCACGCTCGACATCGACACCGAGGCGGGCCGCGCCAATATGAAGGCGCTCAATGATGTCGCCAAAGCGCTTACAAGGTCGCCGAGACATGCTTGCTTCCGGGCAAGGGGTCGAGGCGACAACGGAGAAGCTGCGAGGCGCCTGAGATCAGTTCATCAAAACCGGCGACAGACATGGGGATGAGCGCCGACAAGGCGGCAGAATACGCCGACACGCTGGGCCTGATTCCCGAGGATGTCGTTACTCGAGTCCCGCTGGATACGGCTGGAAGCGACCCGCAGAAGTTGGCGTCGCTTTATGATCAGGTCCAGAAGTTGCCGGCGGAAAACAGCCTCGAAATCAAAGCAAAGTATCCGAGCTGATAAAAGCCGCCGAACAGGCATGGCTACTGGACCGGAACTTGAATGGAATTCCGGATTCCAAGGAGGTCCGGGTGACATCCCCGGCCTGCCAAATACCGGCGCGGACGCGAAGGAATTGAACATTCCTTGCTGAACATGCCGCCAGAGACACAGGCCGCCGTCTTCACTCCCGGCCCGCCTGAGGCGCTCATCGCAATCCTCAGCCTCGGAGCAGCCCTGCTCGCTGCCCGCCAACAAGGACATCCCGGTCGGCGTGCCGGGCGCGGATGATGCCGTCCAGCAGATCGGCGGCGTCCAGCAAGCCCCGAGCGGCCTGCCGGGCAGCGTGGCAGTGCCGATCTCCACCCTGATGGGACAACTCTGTCGCGAACGCCTACGCCGTGCGCGGCGCACTCCGGCTCCATCCCCCGACAGACCAGCCCGGCCATCGGAACGGTCGGCACGCTAGCTGTCGCGAACGCCAACGCCGTGACCTCTGCACTCGGTCGCATTCCGCGGCACGCTCGGCGTCTCCATCAGCGCATCCAGCAACGTGCCGTCCGTCGCCGCGCTGCCGCATCCGCACTGGCCGCGATCACGGCCGGACTGCCACGACGTACATCCGCACCGTGCACACCACCGAAGGCGGCCCTGTCGGGCATGGCAACCGGCGGCTACGTCGCCGACTACGCCCGCACTCTGCTGACTCGCCGGCGGGGATCCCCCGACCCGCGCCGCGTACTCTGCCGGCGGCATCGTCACCGGCCCCGGAACGCCCACCTCTGATTCCGTGCCCGCCATGCTCTCCGCAGGAGTTCGTGATCAGGGCGGCAGCGGTGGAGCACTACGGCCCGTCCCTGCTGCACGCACTCAACGCCAAGCGGGTGCCGCGCGACCCGCTACCTGGTTTCGCCGATAGGTCGCTGCGCGCCGAGCCGCCCTCGCTACCCAGCCATCCCCCGCCCCCTTGTCGCAGGGTCGGGCGGCGGCGATCTGACCGTGACGATCAACGTCACCATGCCCGAGACGGCCACGACCAGCGGCTCCGCGGGCGTGGCGTGGCTGGAGGAGTTCGCTCGACCGGGCGCGACGCGCATCCTGGGACAGGAGGTACTGAGGTGGCCACCCATGTGACCCAAGGGCCGTGGGCTCCTCAACCCGGCACACCGAAGAGGATGTGCATCCGCATCACGTGGACGATGTCCGACCTCGCCCCGGGCGACACGTCCGTGCGTGTCGGCGTGCGCATCGAGGCGTCGGCGGCCACTACCGCTTCTGGGACTCCGCCGCCCGATACGCCAGAAGTGGGACATTCGGCAGCTACACGGACACGCGCGCCGTTCAGGTCTCCACCTCGGGCGGGTGGGCGCTCCTGGAAGAGTTCAGCGACACCTTCCCGCTGCGCCCTCAGGGCTGTGACATCGACTGCGCGGCATCCCTGACCGGCGTTGACTACATCGGCGGCAGCGCGAGCGATCCATGAATCCACGCTGTGGATCCCACCGCACGGCTCCGCCAGGCCGAACGCCCCCAGCCCGGGCGCCTACTACGTGTCGGACCGACAGATCCGGGTCGAGTGGCCCGCCGTGCCGCTCGCCGACCGCTACCGCCTCGAAACGATGGACCGAGTCAGACAAGGCGTGGAGCCGCATCGGCACCGCTCTACGGGACCTCCTACACCGACTACGGCGTCTGGGAAAAACGATCAGTTCCGCTACCGCCTCAGACGCATGGAGTGGCAACCTCGACTCCCTTGGGGTGAGTCGAACCACATCCGCACCACGCCCAGCGCACCCGACGTCGCCGTAACCCGCGAGAGCGGGAATCTGCGCGTCGTCCTCGCTCACAACGCGCGCGCTACCCGCAACGCTGGCAGTTGGAGCGGCGCGTCAACAATGGCGAGTGGCGGCCATGGTTGAGCGGCTGGAGACGGCGCCGCAACCGGAACAATGACCCCGCAGCCCGGCGAGACGTGGCAGTTCCGTGGCCGCACCGGCACCGGCGTGGGCGCGGAACTGTGGTCCACGTGGACGGTCACCGACCAGATTCCCGCCCCTGGCCGCACCCGCTCGCCCCCACCTGATCGCCCCACTCGGCACCGCAGCAAGCGACGACTGGATCACCTTCCCGTGGCGACACAACCCGGTCGACCATGAGCCAGCAGACCGCCGCAGAGGTCCGCTACCGCACCGGCGGGAGGCCTCCTGGCGTCCTGTCGTGCAGGTCACAGGCGACGCCTCCACGCACAGGCTGCGCCTGGTAGCGCCTCCTGGCTGTGGCAGGTGCGTACACCCGCGGCGCCCACGCCGACTGGAGTCCCTGGTCCGACATGGGCTCCTTCTTCGCGACGGAGTCGCCGCACTCAAGATCACCGCCCCTGCCGCGGGCGGCGTCAGTCGAATCCAGCCGCCTCGTCGCCTCCCTACGAGGCCGACAGCGGCGGCTACCAGACGCGCAGCCTCGAAGCGACCATCACCGAGGTCGCCACCGGAAGCAGGTTGCAGGCCTGACGGACGATCGCAATCACAGGCCGCACAGAGTCCCCATCAGTACTGGAGGACGGCGGCACCATCGCTTCTCCGCGCGGATTCTGTCTTGTCGGGCCAGGTCCCAGTGGGTCAGCGTCGACTCAGCGTCGACTATGCCGACCCCGCCACGCCCACCATCACCGCCCGCTGGGTCGAGGATGAAGGCGTGGTGGTCGCCACAGCCAAGGTCCGGCACCAAGGCTGGCGCGCCGGACACTGTCGCAATCGCCATCGAGGTGTCCCGCGACGGGGAAGCGACATGGCAGCTCCTCGACCGCTGGGACGCACAGGAAGGAACCGCCACCGACCCCCGCCCCGATCTCGCCTCGACGGTCGCCTACCGCGCCCGCGCACCTCCGGACTCCCTCCGAGGCCGTCTCGAGCCGATCCGCGTCGGGACGCCCACCCTGTCGCATCTGGTCACCCCCGCCGACGGCGCGCCGGGCGGAGCCTGGGCCGCCGACAACCTCAAGATCGAGACCACCTGGTCTGCGGCAGCCACCATTCTTGAGCAGCACGAAGGCCCGCCACTGCCCACTCGCGCATTTCGATTGGCGCGCCCCATCGAGGTCGCCATATCCGGGGATCTCCCCAGAGGAGGTCGCGCCAATCCAGTCGTGGATACCGCTGATAGGCCGGCAGTGTGGCTGCGCACCCCCGCGGCCACCACATACACGGCGTCCTGATCGGCGACATCCGAACCAGCGACGAAACCGACCGGCCCCTCGTCGCCCTTCGCGATATGCTTCGCCGCCACAACCCAGGCGGGTGGTGGCTGTGGCTGAGTGGTGGAGCGCCCAGCTCGTCGACCGCGACGGTCGCATCCGTGGTGAGCTGCCCGACATCCGAGGTGGCTCCCTGAGTGGAACATCAGCTCCGCGGTGCGAACCGGCGGCAACTATCGAGTTCATCGAGCCGCCATCAGCAGGCATCGACTGGGTGACGACGCGAGCGCGAATTCTGCACCACGACGGCGCCGAAACCCGACCCATGGGCGTGTATCGCGCCTCCTGGCCGAATCGGAGGCTACGCGACGGTCGCACTCGTCCACCCCTCAAACTCGAGGACCCCACGTCCCGGCTGCGCTCCCAGCTGGGCTACTGGACCCAGTACGAGGCCGGCATCGTCGTCACCGACAGGGTCGCCATGACCCTCCGCCAGCTGGGCGAATCACAACTGGCACTCACCCTGTCCCTCGCAAACCCTCCGGACGCCACTCACGTGGGACCCGGACAAAAGCCTGGGGACGCTGTACGCGGAGCTGCTCGACGCCATCGGGTACGGCGGCATCTGGTGCGACGCCAACGGCTGGTGGCGAGCCGCACCCTACGTCGCCCCGATGGAACGCCCCTGGCCGCGACCTACGGCGGGGACCCCGCCGACTACCGCTGCCGCACCACCCACGAGGACGAGGCCGACTGGACGGACGTCCCCAACCGGGTGCTGCTCTACACCCGGGCCACGTCAGACACGCCGGCACTGGTGTCAGAAGTGTGGATTACCGACCCGGCCAATCCGTGGCACCCCGACCGTGTAGGGCCCGCACACCCGCTGCGAAGCTGTCGAGGCAACCTCGCAAGAGGTGCTCGACGCCAGCTGTAACGACTGCTGGCCGAGGGGCAGGAACGGTCCCGCTACATCACATGGACCCACCCCGTCGACGACACCGCCCTGGGCGACCGGGTCAGGAATCCGTCGCCTCGGTCTCGACGTTACCGTCGCGAGCCGAAAGATCGCATTCGGCGTCGGCGCGGTGTGCGAAAACCGCGGACGCCACATCGGACAGCTATGGCAGTAACCACCCCCTAGACCTGCTCGTCCAGGCCGCACGCACGGAGAAGCGCCACTCAGAATCATCACGGGCGCTGGGACGGTCGTCGATCTACACCCCTCCGGAGCCGGCAGCGCCGCCCTGGAAGCGGAAAACGCTGCCGGAAGCCCGCCGAAGGCAGCTTCGTTTATGCCCTGCACGACGGCAAGCGGGTCGTGATCATCGGGCCGGCGCGCGAGATTCCCTCAATCCGCCAGTGGCGGCGGCTCCGATAGTGCCGCCGGGCACCGCGCCCCAGATGGAATGCAAATCTGCTGGCAGCGCGTCCAGACCACATCTGCCGCCACCAGCCCCTACGGGTCAGCTGCATCTACTGCGTCACCAATGGACCTTCCTGATCCCATTCCCTAGAGCCCCCGCGGTCACCGTGGGTCGCCTGCAACTCGGAACAGGGGCGGCGCTCATCGCCTCTACGGAGGAGCCCACTGCAACGCAGTGCATGCTGCGCGCCATGGACGTCGTCGCCCGCCCTCGCGAACGCCTCTGAGAGTCACCGCCACCGCCGTCGGGCGGTGGCGGTAGAAAAGGAAGCCTCGGTGAAATACATCGGCAGAAACTACCGCGGCAACCCCCGCCTATCTGGCAGACATCCCAGCTACATGGTGGTCGCTGTGGCTGGCATGCATAGCCCGCGATCATCCGGACATCAAGGTCGTGCTCATCCAGGCGGCTGGCTCCGCCGCGGCGTCGGCAGGACGCACGCCGACGGCTGGGCCGTCGATCTCCAGACGTGGCATCTGACCCGGGAGCAGCGAGAGCGTCTCGTCGCTCACATGCGCCGGAACGGCGCTTCCGGAACGTGGTATCGGTACCCTCCGCTGTTCGACCAGCATATCCATGCCGCGCTTGATTCTGGATACCGAACCACGAACTCCAGCTACCGGGTAGCCGCTGTGAAAGCCGGCTATGACGGGCTGGCCCGGCGGTCGCAGAGGCTGCGACATCCATCCGCGCCCGCCGAATGGATTACCGCTGAGGAGGCATTCGTCAGATGAAGGCGCGCTCTCCGCGGACGACAACACCCCTGGGAGGAACCCATGAACCAAGACACCAAGAACGAACTGGCAAAGATTCGCGACGCCATCCTCGACAGCCACCTGCCCGGCTGCGGCACCCTCAAGGAAGCCATCATCGACACCACTGTCCGCGTCCGCGAGCTCGCCCAGGATCTCGCGGACATCCGTCGCGGCGGCAGCGACCCAGAGTGGACCCCCTGAATCAGGAGATCGCCTGGATCCGGGATGAGACTCGTGCCACCAGGAGCGGGGCGAGGCGCAGGAAGCCGCTGGCCAGCTTGGAGACCAAGGTCGATAAGCTCAGCGCAGGCGTCGAGGCCCTGCTCAGGGCATGCGGGGGTCGCGGCAGAGTGATCCTCTTGAGGGCCCCGCCCTCCCCCGTGGGAGGTATGGGGCCCACTCAACCGCGCAGCAGCCTTCCCTGCCGCGCTGGCGGCAATCGCGCCCGTAATCAAGGAACTGCGCCCCAACCACGGATCGAGCATGCGGGACGCTGTGAACAAGACCCTCGCCAAAGTCGAGACGCTCGGCGAGCAGGTGGAGCGACATGGCCATCCGCGTCGACCAGAACAGCACCGAACTGGCGGCGGTCCGCGACGACGTCGCGGATGTCCGCGCCGCAGTCAAACGCCACGACCACGAGCTGGGTCGCGCTAACGACCTGGCAGCGGCGCAGCCGCCAGGGCAACACAGGCTGAGCGCCGCTACGACGAGCAGCTATCCGACCACATGTGCGCCTCCATCACCTGGAGGCGCTGACGATCCGGCGAGAGACGGGGCCGTCCATGACCCTTCTTAGACGCCCACCCCAGGCCGCACTGCTGGCGTACAGCACCTACGGGGGCTGGGGCGTGCAACGCCCCTGAGCATGGAAACCCGGGGCGCTACAGCCCCGACATGACGAAGCTGCTTCCCGATGGTCGCACCTTTTGCACTGACGCTGCACCTGGATCGCGCCGCCTATCAGCTCTACCGCGAAGTCAGGGCCCGGCCACGAGCAGGCACTGCACTCCTCTGCTGTGCCCGGCATGGGCCGGCCTCTACAACATCTTCGCGCGGGGCGTATGGGAGGCCGACCTCCGGGCCCCCGCGTCGGACCGGGTGAGCTGGTCGCCATGCTGTGGCCGCAGAATGATCGCGAATGGCCCCTCGGGGAGATCAACTTCGTCGAGGGTCGGGTCGGCGCTGGCCAGACGATGACGAATCTGCACTCGGTCGGATATCGACGGCGCCCCGCAGCACGCCCCGGCCGCTGGTCGACCTCGACGTGTCGCAGTGGCATCGCTACCGCGTCGAGGTCCCGCCCGCGGGTCCGCTGGGCTGTGGACGGTCGCACAGTCCGCACCCTCGAGACTCCCCACGCCCCTATCGACACCCCCGTCCACATGGTCGTCCAGGCCGGTGTGAACCCGGCCATCCGAGACGACTGGCACGACGGCTTCGAGTGGAACAGACCATCCTGACTCCGCCCCTCCGCGCGCCACGCGGAGGGCATTCTCCTAACGAAAGGAAACATCATGATCATCACCAACCCCGCCGTCCGTAAGTGGATCTACGGCATCGCCACCGCCGCCCTGGCCGTCCTCGGCGTCTACGGCATCGTCACCGGCGAGCAGATCACCGCCTGGTCTGGCCTCGCCATGGCCGTCACCGGCCTTGCCGCGGTCAATACTCCCCACCGGCGGGGCGCAGGAGGGCTGACGTGGCGGACATCCCGCCCGCCGGCAACCTGGCAGGCCACAGCTCCAGCGACCTCCTCGAGGCGTGCGGGCAGCTTCAGGAGGCCTATGCGGTCGCCCTGGAGCGCGAAGCCAAGGAGCGGGAGACGGCTGCGGCTCGGCTCCGTCGCGAGGCGGAGAAACTCTCCGTGCTGCTCGGCCCAGAGAATCCGACCACCGGGAATCACATCCCTGCGAGCTGCCTGCAGCTGACCCCGCAGGCCACTGGCCGAGAAGCAGGCCGAGGTGACGGAGCTGGTGCTGCGATCGCGTGTGCCGTCGCCTCCGTGGCACGCAGCGTTGTGCTGATCGGAGCCGAGCAGGCCTGCTAGCGTCAGTCCTCGGCAGCACGCACAGACCCCCACCCGAAAGGTGGGGGTCTTTTTCACGCTTCGAGGGTCTTTTCGGGGCCTCGGGGCCTCCTGAGTTCGAAACCCCCTCGGGGCCTCCTCGGGGCCTGACTTTCAGCACCATCGGACACCATCGGACATCATCCGGCGTCATCCGGCGTCATAGCGTTTCCCCTGCCGGAGCGTATTTCAGTGCTCCCACAAGGCTTTTTCGCCGAGCCTTTCGAGACGAGTCGGCCTGTAAGCCGGAGACCGACGACAAGTCAGCAAAATGCCCAGTCAAGCTGGGGTTCATCGCGAATCTCGGGGCTTGCGGAGCCTCGGATTCCGTGAGAGCCGCCAGGTGGCCATCGCAGCGGCCTCCATCCTGGCCTCATCCGTCGCCCACAGATGCCCATACGTCTGCAGCGTCTCTGTGGCATCAGCATGCCCCAGGCGCGCCGCAACCGCCACCGGTGACAGCCCGGCTGCGATCAGCCGGACGCTGTAGTAGTGCCGCAGCGCATGCCATCCCCGCCCCTTGCCGCCACCGATGACGTCCCGATATCTCCGCCACGTCTCCGACCGCCTGCCGCGCGTCAGCAGCCCACCGCGCGGCGCGACGAAAAGCAACCCCTCCGGGCCCTCCCATGCTCCTCCCGATGCTTTCGTAGCGCTCCATCGAGGCCTTCCCGACGCCGACTGTAGCGCACGCCGGCACGGGACTTCGGCGGCCCCCACTCGGGTGGTTTCGTCGCGGCTGTCGACGTGAGCTGCCGATCCACGCGCAACGCCGCATCCGAGACTCGATCCCAGGTCAGGCCCGCCAGTTCCGCAGGGCGGAGCCCGAGGCGGCGCCTGCCAGCACCATGGCGCGCAGGCATGTCGGCACGGCGACGGCAAGGGCCCTGACCTGGTCATCACTGAGCGGCGGATCGGATTGTGCGGCTTCGCGGGCAGTCGCACCCCTCCGCGGGATTGCCGGTGAGCAGCCCGTCCAGGCGGGCCTGTCGCAGGATGCTGGTCACGTGCGACCATGCGACCCGCACCGTCGCCGGAGCCAGCCGGCGGGACCACTCCGCCACCATCGATTGCAGGCGACCGCGGGTCAGGTCAGCGAGCAGCACCCCTTGCAGGGCGGGTTTGATCACGGATTCGAGTCGCGTCCCGGTGGCGGCAGTCGTCGAGGGTCGGTAGTGCAGTTGCCCCTCTAGCCATTGGTCGGCGTAGGCGTTGAAGGCGATTCGCGGCGCGACCAGCTGCGGTTCCAGGGAGGCCCGGGCGAGCCACAGTTCCGCGGCCTCCCGGGTGGGGAAGGCCTTTGTGGCTGCACTGCCGTCGGGCGGATCCTGCGGGCCCGCCAGCGCAGACCCTCTACCCCAGCGTTCGTTGTGCACCTTCCGCCCCGTCTCCGGGTTCCGGCTCATCCATCTGTCCCTGACGTGCCCCACCGCACTCCCCTCTCGTCAGGAAACAGCATGCCACCGAGCGCTGACAGTCCCGCCGGAGATGTAACAAAGCGGGGAATAATATTCCATTTCGCCCCTGCGAGACGGATTTATGCACCCTCGAAGTGGTGCTGGAGGCGCCGACGGAGCACCTCGACCTCAGCTGCGGCCAGGTCCCGCAACAGCGCATCCAGTGTTGGCGGGTCGACGTCGAGTTCCTCTGCGGCGACCGCGGGTGCAGTGACCATGCGAGAGCTTCCCCAGGGCGTCGAGCGGGATCAGGCGACGGGCCGCTTTCGCGTCGACGATGCCTTCCTCCCGCGCAGTCAGCCAGCGCGGGAACGGGCCGCGCTCGGCGTGCACGAGCTCGTGCGTGAGCGTGCAACGCTCCTCGATCCTGCTCAGACTGATGTCAAGCAGGATCATCCTGCGATTCCACCGGCACATTCCTCGCACCGGCATCACCACGAAATTCACCGACCATTCAGCTGGACCTCCCCACGGGTCACAAGCTCATGCGGGAAAGTGTGGCGGCTGGGGTGACAATTTCCGGAGGTCAGCGATTGCCCTTCCCGAAGACCTCGTAGCAGCGGCGCAGCCGACGCAGGCAATGCATCACAGCCAGCGCGAAGTTGATCACGAGCGCACGATCACCCAGTTGAAACTGCCCGCGCCCACACGGGAAGCGGGTCCCAAACCCTGTTCCTGCACGAGCAGGAGGCCTGCAGCAAGGAAGCCGGTGGCGATCGCGTAGCTGGTGGCGTAGTAGGCGTAATCAAGGTTGAGGCAGTCGCGATCCCCTGGGGCGGCGCGCCCGTCCTCTCTGCGCCGCACACGTCCCCGGAGATCGATGAGTAGAACCAGCATGAGAACAGGAGGCCCGCCAGGATCGAGACGACGCTGATCACCTGCGACTTCGCCACGGGAAAATCGGCCAGCAGGGTGACGGCGCTCAAAAGCGATTGGTAAAGCGATATGCCCCACCCCAACCTTTCCAGGCATTGCGCCCATCAACTAGGGCCAACCAATAGTCGGAAAAGAAGCCGGCCATGACTTACCCTCACTCCCGAAGTCGCGAAACCCATCTCGGATTGATAGGCCAATCCTACCTGTCCACACACCCTCTGGAGCATTCTCAATGCAACACTTTATGAAATCATTGTCATCCAGTTGATCATCCAACACTGCCTGCACTCTGGGAAGTTTCCCTTCCCCGACAGCGAATTTCGCAACACGCCCATCCAGAGCGACTTCTAGAAATAACCGGTCGCCATCCTCATGGTCGATGCCTATCAGCTCGTTTGCTTTTTCTCGCATCCTTGAGAACCTCTTTTCGAGAACCTTCTTCTTGAAAAACCTTCCCTCTGGGCGCGCATTGCGTATTCGGAATACGCCAAGATTTTCCACGTCAGGAGAGGTCGTCCCGGAAGGGCCGCGATACCTCTTGACCTGAATCACCTTGAGATCGCCGGACTCGAGCCAGGGTCGGCGTCCTGCATCCACGTCTGTTGCCAGGTCGCTCCCGTGCCCTCTCTAGCCAGGTCTGCTTCAGCTGTCCCACCAGGTCCAGGCCGGCGGATCCACGCCCCGGTGTAGCGTTCGATGAACGCGAAAGCATGCAGGCCGACATCAGGCACCAGGAGCAGCATCCGAGTGGCAGCCGTGGTCGCACGATCCGCTCTAGCATGAACGCCACGGAGGAATCACGGCGATCCACAACCTCCCCGGACTCGCCATAGGGCCCTGCTGTGGCCTTCACTAGTAGACCCCGCCTCCCCGCCCTGCGCACTTCATCCACGCGCACCCATCGTTGCTTCTCTTCTTGTCGAAAGACGCTCCGACCGGAAGGGTCTTCTCCGCAAAATCCAGCACGTCAATTCCCAAGACATCGCTCGGTCGGTAGTCCCTGACGGTTCTTTTTATGGACCGGGCGGTGGATACGTCCAGTCATCGATCAGCAGCGTCCTCGCCACAATCCCTCCCCTTCATTTTGTTGCCATCATTCCGCTCGTCAGACGGATCCCAGGAGCATTGCCCCGCCATTGGCCGAAAGGCCTTCCACTGCGGTAAGAAAAACTAACGCCACAACGATGCGACTCATGACTCCCTTCAGGAACTCGTACCGATTGGATGCCATGAAGGATAGCCCCGCCACCCTCACCGAGATCCGGGTCGCTCAGCACGGCTCCCAGTCGTCATCGCCAGCCCTGGTGGCTTCCTGCTGGGATTCACTTCGGCTTGTGGGCTATCACCATGGTCAGTCCGTTGTCTGGGTGATACGTCCAGCGCGCCACGTAATCTCCCCAGGGTTCGCTCTGCATGCCGTCCAGCGCGCGGGTCGCGTCGATCAGGCTGTAGATATGCTGAGGGGCCTTCAGTCCGACTCAAGACGCATGCCACATCCTTGATGCTCCTCCCGCCGCCGGTTTTCGCGCCGGCTGTACGCATCGTGATGGACTGCCCGTCGGAGGCTGCGCTGACGCCGCAGGATGCCGCCACCTGCTCCATGGGACCCTTGGTTGGGGCGGCCACCCCGGGCCGCTCGCCTTCGCGGACCAGTAGGACACCGCAACACAAGCCGCCGCGATGAGCGCGAGCACCCCCAGGGCCTTGGCCAGCTTGGCGCGGCGACGCCACAGAACGACTCCCGGCGGCGTGCACCCAGATTCGCCAACGAGGCTTCTTCTTGCGCGCGACAGGGGCCTGTTGTCCAGTGGGTGCAGACATCGCTCCTCCTGAGGGCCCTTCTCATTGGGACGACTGCCGTGTCGTCCTATCGGCTGACAATAGCCCCAGTCTCGGCCATCTGCCGCGACACGCCGACGGCTCGCGACAAAGCGCCTAGTCGCGCGGCGTGTCGCGGCAGCACTCAGCGCGGCTCCCAGTCGTCGTCTTCGCCAATCCTGGGGCGGTCGTCCGCGGCTTCCTCGACAGGCATCGCGTCCGCCCGGAGGCGTCGTTGCTTGATCTCCTGCATGGTCTGGGGCTGCCCATACGACTTCTCGGGCTCCGGGGTGGCGGCTTGGCCGGCAGCCTCCTCTGCCCGCACAGCCTCGGCGAAGAGTCGGACGCCATCTATCTCCAGCGCTCGACAGAGCGCGAAATAGTTCTCCATGGCGATCGCCTGCCGCCCCTTGAGGGCCCCCATCGCCGCAGGGTTTGCTCAACCCAGCCCGCGCCGCAAGCTCGTCATCACGTCATCTCTAGGGCGAGCGCGCTGCGCCTCGCAGCTCCGCGGCGGCATACGTCGATCGGTCCCGTAGCAGCTCTAGCACCCATGCGACGAGCCTACCGAAGCGGCTCGTATGGCAGGAATTGATTCCTTGTCATCCATTTGGCTTGCGTTTGGTAGGAATTGCTACTAAGCTCACAGCCATGACCCTCAACATCCCTGAGACCGGATAGCTGCCGAGCTACGTGCAGCTATCGCACGGGCCGGGCGACGACGCAATGAGGTGGCCGACGCGGCTGGCATCCATCGCCAGCTTCTAGGGCGGAAGCTCAACGGCCACACCACTGTCTCGATGGAGGACGTGGCATCGATCGCAAGAGCAATCGACATGTCACCCGCCGAACTCGCTGCGGCTATGCAGCCGCAGTCGCCTGACCCAAACAGAAAAAGCCCCGGCGCGGGAACGCCGGGGCTGACCCAAAGAAAGGACTCAATCCATGTCCAACATTACCCCATTCAGCTACGAGGATCACGAAGTGCGCGTCCTCGACGTCAACGGCGAGCCTTGGTTCGTCCTGGCTGATCTGTGCAAGGTCCTCGGCGTCCGGAACTCCCGGATAGCGCGACCCGCTCGACGAGGCTGATGTCCGTCAGGCTGACATCAGCTCCAGCGGCCAGCGCCGGGCAATGACCATCATCACCGAGTCCGCATGTACGACCTCGTGGTCCGCTCCGACTCCCCGTACCGCCAAGCCCTTCCCGTCGCTGGGTGACGCACGAGGTCCTCCCCGCGATCCGCCGCACCGGCGCCTACGCCACCACGCCGTCCGTCCCGCAGCCACAGCTGTCGGAGGACGAGATCGTCCACCGGGCGTTGCAGATCACCGCGCGCCGCGTCGAGCAGCTCGAAGCCGACCTCGCCAAGGCCCTGCCGAAGGCCAACACGTGGACGCGTCTGCTCCGGACGCGGCGACCACTCCATCACCGACGCCGCCAAACCGCTCTCCAGCACCGGAATCACCACCGGGCCGCGCAAACTCCACAAACAACTTCAGGATCTGGGCTGGATCCACAAGAACCAGCGCGACAAGTGGGCGGCCAACCAGGACAAGCTCAACACCGGGCTCTGGCGGAGAAGGTCCGCCACTACATCGACGACGACGGCGTCTCCGTGCTCGCCACCCCACAGGTCAGGGGTGACCCGAAGGGAGCTGGAGAAGCTGCACGAACTCCTCACCCCGCCCGCCTTCAGGAGGTGACGGCATGAATCCCTCCAGATCCCCGCGACCGACCTCGGCGAGTGCGACCCTCGCCGACTCGAAATCGGCAACGACGAGGCAATAGAGCGCCTCCAGGAGGCCGTCGGTGAAGTGTCCGACACCTCACCCCGCCACCAGGCCATCGACCTGGAATGGCTGACGAACATCCTCGAGTCCTGTCAGGTGCTGGTGAGCGCGGCACAGCGCCGCGTTCACCCCGACACGAGCCTCGTCGCGATGGCGAACGACCACCCCGGGGACGTCATCGCCTCCTCGACAGGGTGTATCGGCAGCCTCTATCGGGAGGCCGCCCAGAAGTCCAACCAGGAATCCACCCAGGAGGCCCTGATATGAGCCACGATATCGATGTCGCCGACCTGATCGGCGTCACCACCCCCAGCCCCTGCCCCCAGTGCTGGCATCCCCACACCGCCACCCTGCTGGACCAGAGCGAACCCCCAAGACGCTGGCCGTCTACTGCCGCCACTGCATGTAGGGTGCAAAGGCAAGCACGCCTCGTGCTGACTACATGGAGCACTGCGGGCACAACTTTGACATCGTCTGTGCCGCCTGCGGGCGGGAAGCCGGCGACAACTGGACTAATGTCCTCGCGTTCGGCTGGAAGCGAATCGGGTGGGCGTGGATCTGCCGAGCCATCTTGGCAGCCTCTGTGAGGGCCGCCCTGAACGAGCTCCTCGACGCCCTTACAGAAGGGCACCTGCCGTGACCGACAAGTCCCTGCTGACAAAGGAACAAGTCGCCGAGCTGATCGGCGTCACCCCGGTCAGGTCCTGAAGCTCCGCTGACTCCATCCTTCCCCGCTGCCGGGATCAACGTCTCCGCCGGCGCTCGCCCCTCGTGGCGGTGGCGCCCCTCGACCGATCCAAACCTTCCTCCGGAATAGGAGTGCATCATGAGCACCCACAATGCGCCGCGCATCGCGTACTGGCGAATCGCCCGCAATCCTGCGGGCAAGGAAATCGAACTGCATCCCCTGGCTGCCCAGCGGTCTCACAATGCTGAAAACCGCAACCATCCGCCATTGTGTGGGTGCACAGCCTGCGGGGAGGCCGTCGAGTGCGACCCACCCTGCGCCGATCCCCGCTGGTGCAGTCCGGTGTGCCCCTGTGAAGGTCTGCGCATCGCGGAGTGGGTGCGCCAGCACGTCGACGGACAGCAGCCGCGGTCGTCACAACGCCGTCCCGGAGGCCTCGCCGAGGGTCCCGCACCGCGACGCCCTCGATGGACCGCCGAGGAAGACGATTGGGTGCGCAACCATGCCGACCTCAGCCCCGCAGAGGTGGCCCGAGCGCTAGGGCGCAGCGGAGGCAGCAACCATCAGTCGTCGGCACCGTCTAGGGCTCACCCAGCCCGCTGCGTCCTGGGCTGAGCATGAGGACCACCTGCTGCGCGGCTGCGCCACCATGCGCAGCGCCATGGCGATGCTCCCGGGCCGCACCAAGACCGCCATCAGGCATCGCGCCCGCCTCCTCGGGCTCTCCTTCCGGAGGCGCAGCATGAGCGGCCCCACCGAATGGGCCATCGTCGCCTGACTTGCTAGACGGAGAGCGATCCACGCCCCCGCATCGACGCGATGGGGGCACCCGTTGGACCCGCGCAGATCTCGGTTGGATCCGGGACGATGAGCCTGTCTTCTTCCCCACTCGCCCAGGGCGTCGCCCATTACCGCGTAACCCTTCTCAGCGTGCTGCTGGATGAGCGCATGCGGCGTGCACGCGTCATCGCCCTATTGGTGCGTCATCCGCGCCCCGTGGGAGGTCCTGCACCTCCGCCCTTGGGAGCCGGCCAGCATCGAAGCCCCTGAAAGCCATGAACATCTATCGCTGCTGGCTGCTGCATCTGCGGCGCAACCTTCGAGGACAACCACCGCTGCCCCGGCCCCGAGAAGTGCAATCCGAACTACCCTAGGGGATGGCTGGAGGCCCAGACATGGGCGCGCTGGCACGTCGAGCGGAAGTGGTGGGACCAATGACCGACCCCTCGGATACGACCTGTCTCGACCTGGCCGTCATCATCGCCGGCTCCCTGGTCACCGCAGTCCTCATCGCCGTCATCGTCGGCGGCGCTCCTCGGCTGGTTGTCAGCTGACAACCAGCACCCACCCCTCAGCACACCCAACGAAGGAAGTCACTCGTCATGACAACCGCACCGATCATTCCATTCCCGGGCCCGCGTCACGCCGCCCCGCATCCGAACCCCTCGGCCTCGAGCGCGGAGCCGCCAGCGAGTCCTCGGCATAGCCTCCTACGTCGCCTTCGGCGCGTCGGTCTCGGATGGAGCTGGCGTTGCCTGCGCTGCAACGCGGATGGCTCCGGCCATATCGACAGACTCGCGATGGCAGCTGCCATCGCCCACCCCTGCACACAGGAGGCGCGGCAATGAGTGACGCGCAGGACCGTATCGCCCGTCTCGCAGCAGAGGCCCAGCAGCGGGCCGACATGGCCGGAGTGCAAAGCGACATGGCAGGAGGGCGCGCCCGCAGGCCTCCGTGAGGCCGCAGCCATCACCGCAGCGGATGCCCGGACCCTCCGGGACGACATCCGCGACTACATCGAGACGCTGAAGAGGCGGGCGGTCGCGTCGGAGGAAGCGATGCATCTGCTGCTCAGGGATGGCGAAGAGGGGCCACCCTTGGGGTTGGCGCTGCCCGCTACGACAACCGCCGCCACACGCTGAGGCAGGGTCGCCGAGGAACTCCGCGCCCTCCTCGACGCCGACGAGCCCGAGGAGGAGACGGCGATGAGTGACCCTGCTGAAGAGTACGGCTGGATCCACACTCGCAGCCTCACCGCCCCTCCGCCGTGACCTGGGACGACCTGGGCTGCCCGGCTACCGCTACTGCACAACCTGCTGCCAGACGTGGCCAGTGCAGAAACCGCCGAAGCCGCCCTGAACGCCCCTCGAGGAATGGGGAGGGAATCGTGACCGAGTTCACCCCGACAGGCTTACCGCCCTGCTGTCAGGGAGGCTGTGCGCGGCGAGGATCGTCAATGCCCGCATCAGTCTCGCCCCCGAGGTTCCGTTCCGACTCTCCCGGCGCGTGACGGCGGACTCCGACGCGTCGTCACGTCTGGCGGCACGCTGGAAATCCAGGAATGGTTCGGCTGGACCGCGCATGGCGCATCAGCCAGCTGGGTTCGTGGCGCATGGAACGACTACGACGGCCCCCATCCACGCGGCCCACCGAATGGAGGGGCGCCCATGGCCGAGCTGGCCGGGATGCTCGCCGACGAAATCAGAGAGTCTCTGCGGCCCTGGCGCGGGAGGCAGGCGCGGAAATGACAACAATCACAGAACCAGGCATCTACTCACTACCCCCGGACGTCTATCACGGCGACCCTGTCCCCGACGGCTCCCTGTCGCCGACACGAGCCCGGTGCTGCTGACGGAAGGCGGGCCGCTCCGCTACCGCTGGCAGCAGGCCCACCCTCAGTATCGGGCAGCTCGACACGGCCACGCCCCTGCACGCCATGGTCCTGCGCAGGTGGCCCCGTCGTGGCGATCGACGCCCAGGATTGGCGCACCAGGCGGCGCGGGAGGCCCGGACCGCCGCCCACGAGCAGGGAGCGGTTCCGCTGCTGCGCTCTGACTATGAGCGCGTCGCAGAACTGGCCAGTCAGCGTGACAACTCATTCACTGCGCGTCGGAACTCTTGTCCGTCGGCGAGCCCGAGCGAGGCTATGTTCTGGCAGCATCCGTCGGGCCTGTGGCTGTGAGGCAGTCAGCCGACTGGCTGCGCCCCGACGGCATCGTCGACCTGAAGACCCACATCCCGCATCGGCCCGCGAGCGTGGGGGCGTCACGCCCACGACCTCGGCTGATCACATGCAGGCCGCATGGTACGCCACTCGCCCGACAGCTCGGACTCGGGGACCTGCCGTTCTGGCACGTCGTAGTCGAGCTCGAGGTCCGGCCTGGTCTACGTGGCCCTGTCTCGACGACGACCTCCCGGCCATCGGCGAAGCCGACATGCAGCGAGCCATCGACATCTACAACCACGCCTGACAGGCGGGTCGCTGGGAGGCTACCCCGCCGATCAGGCAACTCACCATCGCCCCGCCCGCATGGGCATTGAGCAGCGCCAAGCCGGACGAGCCGCGGCACTGGCAGACGCAATCGACAACCTCCTGGAGGAAAACTCATGACCACCAACACCCCGGCAGTCCGCAACAGCGGAGCCGGCACCATCGCCAAGACCGCCCCCGACCAGCTCTCATCGCAACCCTCAACAGCATGGTCGAGAGATCCGCAAGGCACTCCCGGCCCACATGTCCGCCGACCGTATCGCGCGAATCATGTCCACCCAGATCCGCACCACCCCGAAGCTGGCGCAGTGCAGCCAGGGCAGCTTCTTCGGCGCCCCTGCTCACCGCCTCCGCGCTGCTTTGAGCCCGGCATTGCCGGGGAGTGCTACCATTCCTTTCACGGCAGGAATGCCAGCTCGTGATCGGCTACCAGGGCGTGACGAAACTGTTCTGGCAGCACCCCTGGCGAAACGTTCGCCGCCGAATACGTCTGCGAGCACGACGAATTCGACTACGACAAAGGCCTGGAACTCAAACTCCACCACAGGCCCGCCACGGGCGACCGTGGCCCCGTCGTCGCCTACTACGCCATCGCCGAACTGACCACAGGGGCACTCGCCCTGGACGTGTTCACCCCCGAGCAAATCAAGAAGCTGCGCGGGTGGCAAGGTCGGAACCTCCGGCATCGACGACCCTGAACACTGGATGGAGCGCAAGACCGCCCCTGAAGCAGGTGCTGAAACTCATGCCGCGCGCATCCGAGCTGTCTGCGACGCTCCGCATCGACGAGCAGATGGGGTCAATGACCACGGCCAAGGCTGTCGCCGCAGGAACGATCCCGCACATCGATGACGCCACCGGCGAAGTCCTGGACGTGGAGGTCGAGGCATGAGTGAAGACGACCTCTACGCGCGGCACACCCCGGGATCCTTCTCCGACTGGCCCGGCGTCACTCTGCGCTGGTGCGACATCTGCGGCGAAACATGGCCCTGCCACGTCGTCGAGGCCGCATGGATCGACCACGAGGACGGTGAGCGGTGAGCATGCACAACCGGCGCTTCCCAGTCCCCTCGGGAGCACGTCTCGGGACATGATCGATGTCGGCCCGGTGCCGACCGTCACGGCAGAGCAGCGCGCCAAAGCCTGGGCCCTGCTCAATGCTCGCGGGGCACTCGACCCAGCCGACGCGCCCGGCCTCGCGAACGAGGGACGGCCCGATGAGCGCCCGGCACGTGCAGGTCCGGATCGCGAAAGGGCGGACCGGCCTCGGCGACCTGGTCGCAGAAGTCGCCTGCCCGGGGTGCGGAACCCGGGCTGAGTTCATCGGCTGGCCCGAGGCCATCGAGATCGCCGACGGGCATGCCCGCTGCGCCGCCCCTACGGGACGGCCTGACTGCACACCGCCACTCCCACCAGGGCGGGAGGTGGCGTCGTGACCGGGCATCTAGTGGGGTGTCGGGGCGCCACCTCCGAGCGTCCCTACTGAAGGCCTACGAGCAGATCGGCCAGGAGATTCTCGCCACCGAGAAGGTGGCGCGCAGAAACTCCCGCGACCCTGGCATGGAGAACTACTGCCGCGGCAAAATCTCCGGCCTCGTCGCGGCCCGCAATCTCCTGGTCGACGCAGCCGAGGTCGCCTTGGAGCGGAGAGCATGAGGAACGCCGTCAATCGCTGTTCGTGGTGCGGACACCGCCACGAACTCAACCTCCCTGCAAGGGAGAGATTCAGGTCGGAAGCAGCAGGCAGGGTCGCGTCGTCGCGGCCCCGCCCCTGCCGTCGACACGTAAAATCGAACACGAAAGAATCTCATGGATGAGATAGTTTTTCTTTTGCCGCCGGCGAGCCGGCGCCGCAGGATCGAAGACCCATGTCGGCCATGCGGCGTCATGGTCGAATCGCTCGAAGCGCGTCAAGCCTTGGCGCGGCACCGTCCGCACGGCAGCCATCAAAGCGTTGGATGGGCAGCAGCCACGCACCGGGCCGCTGGAGGTGTATCTGCGCTTCATCATGCCCCGCCCCTAAAAGCCACCTGCGCAAGGGCAAGGCGCAGACGGACGGATGGAGACTCCTCCCATTCGCACCCCCGCAAGCACACGAGCAAACCGGACGTGGACAAGCTCGTCAGGGCTGTTCTGGATGCCCTGACGGGGTGCTGGTGCGACGACGCCCAGGTCGTCGCCGTGCATGCCGAGAAGACCTACGCCTATCGCGCCACCCCCACCCCCGGCGTTCATGCCATCATCCGCACCGCCGCCACCCCGCTGTGCGTCGGCTGTGGTCGTAACGCCTACAGCTACCGCCAGACCGTCGACGGCCCCCTCTGCGTCGACTGCGCCCTGGAGGATGAGCTGGCGGATGAGGATGAAGACGAGGAGCCGTGATGGCCCGCAGAACGCCGCGCATCTATGCGGTCGTCGCCTACGACTACTACCTCGATCCGCGCTTCGCTGGGCTCTCGGCCTCCGCCGAGACGTCTCTACATCCGGGCCCTTGGCTACATCAAGGGCCAGAGGACCGATGGGTACATCCCGGCGACCGCCCTGCCGCACCTGAAGCCGCAGTCAAGAACGCTGAAACGTGACGCGAAAGCGCTGGTTTCGGCAGGCCTTTGGGAGCCCGAAGGCGACGGCTACCGAGTGCACTCGTGGGCGCGCTGGAACTTGACGAACGCCGAGCAGGACGACCTCAGCCAGAAGCGCAAGAAGGCCGCCAGCAAGCGCTGGAGCGCAGAAAAGGAGGTCTCCCATGACGCCCGCTAGCCCCATGCAAGTGCATGAGATTTGCAATGCAATTGCATACACAACGGATGCACTTGCATGAGATTTGCAATGCCAAGGAAAAAGGGAAAAGGGAAAAGTACTAACTACAGTCTCTGCCTAGAGTCACCTCCCCATCACCTTGGTTAGCGTCTCTGCATGCATGAAAGTCTCTAACGCGGGCGCGAGCCCGCTTCGGGTCGGGTTCATGCAATGCCCGAGAAAATTTCGGGAGCATCTCGTGACCAGGCCGAACCGCGACGACGCCATCCGCGCGATCGCCTACCTGACCGCCATCGTCCGGCCCGACTGGGACCGCCCCGGCATCGAGGCCGTGCTGCGACGCATCGACCCCGCCGTCGGCATCGCGGCCATGACCCACGCGGCCATGACCTGCGCTGAGCTACGTCAGCGACCAGCGCACCCCGCCGTCATCGCCACCGCCGGAGCCCACTGGCAGCACACCGACGCCGCCGCCCCACCCAGGCCGCCACGTGACGCCGGAGCAGCTCGGCAGGCCATGCAGGAGCGCGCCACGATCCGCAAACCCAGCCGGCAGCGCATGGCCGAGATGCGCGCCCTGGTACGCGCCGGCATCGCCCCATCCAGTCCTGAGGCCGACGCCTGGCTGGCCTGACAAACCCTGTCACCCCCGAGGAGAAGCCGAGGACCACCCCACCCCCCGAGATCGCCGCCACCTGGACCGACGCCGGAGCTCGCCCTCCGCATCCGCCACCTCGACGCCCTCGGCCCCGACGGACTCGCCGCGATGGCAGCTGAACTCCACCGCCCTCGCCGCCGCCCTCGAACAGCAGGCCAGCTACGTCACAGCCGCCACCCAGCCGAGAACATGCCACGAGCTGCTCATGCACCTAGGGACGGCCTAGCAGGGGCTGGCCGGTACTGGGGACCCCTGAGCGCTGAAAGGCCCACAAAAATCCCGCCCAGCAATCAACCACGACCACCCACCCGAAAGGCCCCCTGAAACCACTATGCGCGCCAACACCACCAACTTCGTCCGCGACGACCGGCCCGTCGGCACCCCGCAGGCCCCCACGCCGCGATCCGCATCCAGCACCCCGCAGCACGGGCTGCCTGTCTTCTACCCGGTCGCCGTCACCCTCCCCACGGGTAACCCTGGCGGCAGAAACCCGGAGCCGCACCCTGCCCCCCGGACATAATCGAACGCAAAGGAGCCCCCATGGTCGACTATGAACCCCCGCCCATACCGCCCACGCCGCCGACGCCCTCGGCGTGCCTCGCCCAGGGCCCAGCACGCCATCTTCTACGACACCACCCGCCCTGACAGGAGGCCCCAATGGCATACCTCAGTGACTATTCTCATCCCATGGAGCATCAACTACAGCCCCAGCCAAAGCGCGCTGGCCGCATCTTCGACGCCAACGGCAACACACTAGACATCCTCGAAGACGTCACCGAGCAGGAGATCTACGACTCACGCATTCTGTCATGTACGGCCCCTGCTGGCCCTTTTCGAGGTGCCCAAACCAACCAGCGACACCCTCGAAACCCCAAACGACACCCACACCAGCCCGCGCCGCATGACCCGCCGCGCACCAGTGAGCGGCAACCCCAGTGAGCGGCAACCCCATGCCCCCGGCCCCCACAACCGAGCCCCACGCCACTCCCGCGATTTGCGGCGCCAAAACCCGCTCCGGCAAGCCCTGTCAGCAGCATCCGATCCGTGGCGGGACCCGTTGCCGCATGCACGGCGGCAGCGCTCCCAGCCCTTGCGGCTGCCAACCGCCGCACCCTCGAGGCCCGCATCCAAGGCGAGCTCGCCAAGCGCGAGATCGAACCCATCGCCGACCCCGTCGCCGCCTACGCCGACCTTTGTGGGCGAAACCTGGGCATTCAAAGAACTGGCCCGCGAAAAGATCGCCGAGCTCCGGGCGTGGACGATCGTCAGCGTCATCACCGGAACCGACGAGGCCGCAGCCATCCTCCAGGTCTATGAACGCTCCCTCGACCGGGCGCAACGCTCCCTCGCCGACATGCTCCGAATCGGCCTCACCGCCGAACACCTCCGCCAAGCCCGCGAACGCCCCACCCTCGACCAGGCCCAGACATTCCAACGTGTCCTCGAGCTACTCCTCGAGCAACTCCAACTCACCGACGTGCAGCGCGCGCTCGTCCCTCAAGCCCTCGCCACAGCACTCACCCAGGAAGGACTCCTGTGACCACCCCGACCCCGACGTCGACACCATCCGCCAAGCCCTGGTCGAGCTGCCGGAGCTGTGCGAACTCCTCCCGGCAGCGCTCGTCACCGACGGCCCACTCACCGGCGCCAGCAGACCCACTCCCCGCATCCCGGCCCCCGTCGACCTCGGCATCCTCTGCCTCCTCGACACCCGCGACCGCACCGACTGGACCTCCGGCATGGAACACTGCGACCCTTGAGGGTGTCGGCGTCCTGCCATATCTATGGGGCTGGTGCCGCGACCTCGAAGCAACCGCCCTCGACACCCGCCCTGAGCTGCCCCCCGAACTCCCTGAACGGCCAACCATCCCCACGGTCGTGGAATGGCTACTGGGAAAGCTCGAATGGGCCCTCAGGACTCCTGCAATGGCCAGAGCTGGCCTCCGGCATCACCGCCACCCACCGCCGTCAGGAGTGCCGTGAAGGCTGTAGCATGACCCCGCCCCCGCCGACATACCCTGCGGCATCTGCCACGTCGGCCACCTCACCCTGACCACTCGGCACGCAACCCCTGTGGTGGTGCCCCGTCTGCAGGCCACGAGGTCACCGTCCAGGCTGTCACCCTGCGACAGGCCGCAGACATCACCGGCACCCCCTACACGACCCTGCGAGACTGGGCCCGACGGCGTGGGCTCCTTGCCCCCGTCGCCGAGGGTCCGAGGCGACGCCTGTACGACCTCGGCCAGATTCGCGCAATCGTTGCGCAGAGCCGCCTACGACAAGGGGCGTGACCTGCTACACTCGCCCTTAGCGGCCTACGAACGCGCCCGAAAACCCCCGTCGCTGGCGGGGGTTTTCCCGTATCCCCGAGGAGCGCAGTGGGCGCACCTCGCACCGTCTGGCAGCTACTCGCTGAGCTGTATCCGCTCCCCGACCCGCGAGAAGAAGCCTGGCGAAACGACCCGGCAACCTGGGCCCGCGACCGCCTCGACGCCCACCTGTGGAGCAAGCAGCAGGAAATCTGCACCTCCGTCGCCACCAACCGCCGGACCGCAGTCAAGTCCTGCCATGGTGTCGGAAAATCCTGGATCGCTGGGATGCTCGCCTGCTGGTGGATAGACACCCACCCACCCGGCGAGGCCATCGTCGTCACCACCGCCCCCACCTACAAAGCAGGTTCACGCCGTCCTCTGGCAGGAAATCCGCAAGACAGCACAAACGCGGCAACCTCCTCGGACGTGTCGAAGCTGGACGACGAATGGCTCATCGACCAGGACATCGTCGGCCTCGGTCGCAAACCCGCCGACCATGACGAACACGGCTTCCAGGGAATCCACCGCCGTTAGCGCTGCTCGCCATCCTCGACGAAGCCTGCGGCATCCCCGCCAACCTCTACCGGCGTCGAAGCCATCACCACCAACGCCGACTGCCGCATCCTCGCCATCGGCAACCCTGACGACCCCAACACCCAGTTCGGGCGCATCTGCCGCCCCTGGCTCCGGCTGGAAACGTCATCCGCATCTCCGCCCTCGAATCCCCAACTTCACCGGAGAGCGAGTCCCCTGACAGCCTCACCCACCTCCTGCCCACCCCCGAATGGGGTGCAGGACGCCGCAGCCAACTGGGGCGAGGCAAGCCCGTCTCACGCCTCCAAGGTCCTCGGCGACTTCCCCGAGGTCGGAGACGACACCCTCATCCACCCCGCCTGGATCACTGCCGCACAGAATGCCGACCTCCCCGAGGGTGGCCCCACTGCCCTCGGCGTCGACGTTGCCCGCTTCGGCGCCGACAAAACCGTCCTCTGCCTTCGCAAGGCAGCGCTACCGCATCACCAGCACTCTCCATCCACCCCCACCGGCCAAAACCGCCGGGCACGTCATCGCCGCCCAGCGCGCCAACAGGCTGCCCAACGCCCAGGTCGACGGCGTTGGAGTTGGCGGAGGTGTCGTCGACCTGCTCAATGCCTGCGGGGCGCCGCGGCGGACATGCAAGCAGGCGGGGCGCCCTACGGCGACGACGCCCATCGCTTCGCCAACGCCCGCGCCCAGTGGTATTGGAGCCTGCGCCGAGCATCTCGAGCTTGGGGAAGTCGACCTCGACCCAACCGACGATGCACTCGCCGCACAGCTCGGCAGCATCCGCTACACCTACGACGCCCGCGGTCGCATCAAGATCGAGTCCAAAGACGACATGGCCAAGCGCGGCCTGCCGAGCCCCGACCGCGCCGACGCCCTCATGCTCGCCCACGCCACCCCAGGCCCGACGGGGACTATGGCACCGCGTTCTACGACATCGGATAGGAGGTTCCATCCATGGACTACCTCCCCGCCTACCCGGAATCGTCGCAACTCAGCAGCGGCGCGCCCGCCTCTATCGCCTCTACCGCGACTACGACGACGGCAAGCATCGACTCGATTCGCCACCCCCGACTTCGAACGCAAGTACGGGCGGCAGCTCGGCGAACTCCGCGAAAAACCTGTGCCCCGGTGTCATCAGCGCCTTCACCGACCGCCTCCACGTCGAGGGCGTGGGGCAGCAGCGAAGACGCCCCAAGCGACAGCCCTGACGGAAGGCCTTACCCGTCTCATCTCCCTCGTCGACGCCGAGGCGTGGCGCTGCGGCGACGCCTACGTGCTCAGTATGGCCCGGCCCCGACGGCGCCCCCACTCCCACTTCCATCGCGCCGACGAGATCGTTCCCCACGTCCATCCCGACAATCCCGCCGTCCTCGACTGGGCCGCGAAAGTGTGGGTGGACGGTCAGCTGCGCGGACGCATCAACATCTACGACGCGGAAGGCGCGACCAGGTTCGCGACGGCTCCACCCGCAGACAGCGACACCACCGCACTTCCCACCAACCCCACAGCATGGGCGCCGTACAGTGACGACGAAGCAGGCGACTACATCCCGCACGACTTCGGCGCCACCCCCGTCGCATGGTGGAAGCTCGGCGCCGTCGACCAGCGGGGCTACGGGCATCCATCCCTGCACGACGTCATCCCGCTACAGGACGCCCTCAACAAGTCTTTTTGGCAGATCTTGTCGTCGCCGGGGAGGCCGCATCCCGCCCCCTGCGGTACTTTCGCTCAACTACAAGCCGGAAGCCGCCAACCCCTCGCCGCTGCTGGCGAGTACATACAGGCCGCGGCCAGGTCATCGCCGGCAGTGTGAGCGCCGCTCGACCCCACCCGGCAGCAGATCCTCGTGCACGACGGTGGCGGCCCGTTCAGCAGCTCGACCCCGCCGACCTCACCAAGATCCTCGCTGTGCAGGACGCCTACGCACTCAAGGCGTCCCTGCATCGTCGGCATCCCGCCCTACTACTCACTCCCCACCGCCAGCGACGTCCCCTCCGGCGAATCACTGCGCATCCTCACTGCCTGTCTCGCCGCCTGGAGTCTGGGCCTATCAGCGCGACAACACCCCGTAGCTGCGCGGCCTCGCCCAACTGCTCGGCATAGAGAATCCGGTGATTACCTGGGCGCCACCCCAGGAAATCGACATCCTCGAACTGTGGCAGGTCGCCCAGATCAAGCAGGATCTTGGGCTCGCCATGCGCGACGTCCTCGACGGCCTCGGCATCGCAGACCTGGACGACGTTGTTGAGCGCGCCGCCGCACAGCGAGCCACCTCCGCGGAGGTGGCCGGGCGCGCCCTCGCCGCCGGCGAAATCCCTGCCGTTTACTAGCCATGGCCTACACGCGCGAAACCCTCGAGGCCTCGCCAAGTCCCGACGGGCCGTCGAGCATCTCCTGCAAGGGCAGGCTGATGACCTGATCGCCGCTTGGCTGCATGCCCTGCAAGAGGCCAAGAAGGAGCTCGACAAAGCCTTGAACATGGGCGACCTCGACCGGGCCGCACGCCTCGAGGTGAGCCGGCGAGTCATCGCCGAGCAGATCCTCGAGGCAGCACGGGTCACCAACCAGGCCCTTGCTCCGCGCCAGACTGGCGGTCGAGAACGCTGCCAGCAGCCAGAGGAACTCATCGCATCGCAGCTGCCCCACGGCCTCGACGTCGGCTTCCGTCGCCCCGATCCCGAGGCCCTCAGGGCGATCGTCGAGCGCACCACGCAACAGATCACGGTGCGCACCTACTACCTCTCCCAAGAGGCCGTCACTGCCATGACCCGGGCCCTGCGGCTCGGAATCTCCGGTGGTCTCAATCCTCGCGAGGTCGCCCGCCGCATGGTCTGGCGACACCGGGGAATCTTCAACGGCGGCATCACCCGCGCCCTGGTCATTGCCCGCACCGAAATGCTCGACGCCCACCGCGCCGCAGCCCGGGCCGTCGACCTGGCCAACCGCGGCCTCTGCCGGCTGGCAGTGGTACGCGAAGCTCGACTCCGCACTTGCCCGTCCTGCATCGCGCAGCACTGGCAGCCTGCACGAAAGTGTGGACGAGCCCGGCCCCCTTGACCATCACCAGGCCGCTGCACCCGCCTACCGAAGACCAAGACCTGGCGGGAACTCGGGTTCGACGTCAACGAACCCTCGGGCCTCGACTTCGAGTCCGGCCCGGGCTGGTTCAGCCGCCAGCCCGAGGAAACGCAGCGCGATATCCTCGGCCCGAAACGCTACGAGGCGTGGCGGGCTGGCGGGTATCCATTCGACGAATGGTCGAAGCCACGCGCCTCCGGGTGGATGGGCGTACCGCCCATCACACCGGCAAGGTCGGCGAACCCCCGGAGGGTGGCCGCGATGGCTCCTCGCCGCCGCCCGACAGGCCGCTCACGCCGCTCGAGCGGGCGCACTTCCAGCGCCGACAGGGCGCGCTGCCGTTCGACTTCCATGGCGAGATTCTGAAACCGCATGAGGTTGAGTTCGCTGAGCGCATGCAGCGCAGGCGCAGACCCTTGAGTGGATACCGACCTCGAAAGCGACCACCACCAATCCCCGGCCAGCAGCCACCAATGACTTCGCCTGGCGGGGAGAACAGTGGGAGCTGAAATCAACCGCCGCCAAGCACGGGGCCATTAAGACGCGCGTACAGAAAGCAGTCAGGTCCGCAGGACAACCATGGCGTAGCCAAGGAGAACTCTTCATCGACCTCGGAGGCGCCCCTGCGCCCCGGCCTCCGCGCGCAGTTGGCCCTGTATAACCAGCGCGTGCGAGATGGCCGCATCGAGTCCCTGTGGGTGCTGTCGGAGAACGGCAGCGCCCCTGGAAGAAATCCACCTGCTTTGGGGAAGCAAAGACGAGCGCTGGCCTCCACGTTCTAGCGGCCCGTTATTTCAGGGCTGGCGGGGGTCACGCTCCGTCTATGCCCCAATCATACTCGAAAGGAAGCCCGCCGCAGCGATGCCGACGGCAGCCCGGCAACCGACGCGGCCCAGCCGCCCGCATTCACCCCAATCCTGTCTCAGCAGGACCTGACGCCATCACTACACCTCTCAGGCCGCCGCCACGGAAGTGCAGGCCCGGCTGACGGCAATGACTGGAGAGCGCGATGCCGCCCTGGACCGCGCCACCGCAGCCGACAAGACTGCCTCGAGCTGCGAGACCAGCTCGCAACCACCATCAAGTCAGCGGCAATCCGCGAAGCCGCCACACGGAGCGGGCTGCATCGACATCGACACCGCTGCCAGTGCTCGTCGCCGACAAAGGTCAGCGTGGGCGACGACGGCAAAACCGGTCGGCGCGGCGGAAGCCCCTGACCGCCCTGAAGACCGCCAAACCGCACTGTTCGCGCAGGCTGGTAGCCGCGACGCCGGCTCCACGGCCCAGCGTCCGGCAACGGCGGCGCAGACGACCGGCTGCGCAGCCTCCTGTAATCCCCACCCCGAAGGAGCATCACCATGCCGACATTCGACTCCGTCGCGAAGCGCGAGAACGTCCCCGTCCCCGAGCAGGTCGCCAAGGATGTCATCAAGGACGATGACCACGACTCCGTCATCTCGCCAATGCCCGCCGCGTTCCCATGTCCACGAAGACCACAAGCAGCCCGTGCTCGCGGAACTGCCGGACGCCTACTGGGTCAACGGCGACACCGGCCTCAAGCAGACCTCCGTTCCGGAAATGGAGGACGCTGTTCTGACAGCCGAGGAGCTTGCGGTCCTCAGTCCCCATCCCCGACGCCCTCGTTGACGACTCCAGCATCCCCCTCTGGAATGAGGTCAAGCCGCTGCTCACCGAGGGCAATCGGTCGTAAGCTCGACCTCGCCGCCCTGTGGGTGACGACAAGCCCACGTCGTGGCCGACCGCCATCGTCCCCGCCACCGCCGCATCCCCCGGACCGTCAACGCCACTGCGGACCTGACCGCCGACGTCGCCCAGCTCGGCAAGACCCTCGCGAAGCCGGATACGCCGCCACCGGGTTCCTGTGCGAGCCCGGCTTCAACTGGCAGCTGGTTTCGCTGCGCGGCCAGGACGGCCACCCCATCTACACGCCGTCCCTGGTCGAGAACCAGCCGGGACCGCCTGTACGGACGCACCCTCACCGAGGTCTCAACGGCGGCTGGAAAAACCACCAGCCCGAAGGCCACCCACCTGATCGCCCCTGGATTGGCAGAAGATCGCAGTCGGCATCCGTCAGGACTTCACCTTCAGCCTGTTCGACCAGATGGTCATCTCCGACAGCGACGGCAAGGTGATCTTCAACGCAGCCCAGCAGGACGCGAAGGTCATGCGCCTCGTGTTCCGTGTCGAGTTCCAGGTCGCCCAGCCCGCAACCCGAACCGGCTCCGCCACCGCCTACCCGGCTGCCGTGCTCGTCGAGGCCTGATCATGACCGCCCGCGTCGCAATGAGTGATGGCGTTCACACCCTGGATTTCCCGCCGAGCATGTGGACTACATATGCACAGCCTCGCTGGGGCATCCGGGCAGCTGAACCGAAACCGACCCAGAGCCGGGGCCCTGACTCCAGCTCTGAGCCGGGCACGAAACCGACCCAGAGCCGGGGCCCACGGCGCAAACCGCCAGCAGACGAGACAGGGAGGCGCGCCATGGTCGCACCACAATGAACAGGTCCGCTCGCCACGTACGGCCTGCCCTCCTCACCTCGGACGACATCGCCCGCGCCCTCGACTCCTCCCGCACCCCAGACCAGCAGGGGCACACGGGCAGCCCGGCTATACCGAAACCATCGACCCCTAGGCAGCCGCAGGGGCAGTCCGCACGCATTGCCATCCGCGCAGCAGGGGATCCGCACTCACCCGGATCACATCCGAGGGCGCAAGCTTCGAGCGCACCCGCCCGACCTGTTCCGCATGGCCGCCTACTGCGCGCCCGCTCGCCCTCGGCCAGCAACTCGCCCAGGCCCAGGTGAGCTGGGCTGCATCGAGATCGGCCCTCCCGAACAGGATCGCTACATCCCCGCAGCCACGCCCGAGATCGGACGATGGCGGGACGGATTGACGAACCGATGAGCATCATCCCCCTCACCCCTCGGAGCTGGCCGAAGCCAAGGCGCATGCCAATCGAAATCATGACGTCCGGGTACGCATCAATAGCCCAGCAAAGACCATCCTACGACCCCCAAGCCGGCCAAGAGTCAAGCCGAGGGGACATGGTCTACACCGGGCGGGGCGCATCCAGCCTGTCACCGAAACAACCACCCGCGTCATCGCTGGCGGCGGCGAAACGGTACGCGACCGCTACGTCAGGCGGTGCCGTGGGACGTGGCCGGGATCATGCCGGACGGATCCTCCTGTCACCCAAGCCCACGTCACGGGACCGTGGGGCAGCGCTACCAGATCACCTCCGTCGACCGCGGCGACGGCCGCTCCTGCCCGACGATTCCACTGCGAGCTCCTGGGCGGGCGGCCGGCAAACCCCGTGAGCGACCTCGCGAAACTCGCCTTCGACCTCGCCGCGGCTGGTCGCGAACTGGCTTCTCCGCCGACGGTAGCGGTGCGCAAAACCGGCCTGGATGTCAGGATCGCGCAGATGCAGGCGCCCGTCGACACCGGGAACCTGCGCGCATCCATCAGCGTGGCCGGCTTGACCAGCGTCGAAGTCGGCCCCCACCGCCCACTGGCGCCTGATGATGCAGCACCTACAAGATGGCCGCCAGCCCCTACGCGGGCCCCCGCCGCCATTGCCGCCATCCGGGCTCATTGATATCCGCATCGGCATCGACGCGATAGGAGGCTGACGATGCCCGAGGTCATCGCCGCCATGCTCGCACCGCAGCCGGCCTACGCGTCCACGACACCAGCGCCGCCGGTGAACCCCCACGCCCTACGTCATGCGCGCCTCGGCGTCGGAACCGCTGAGGCGCATCAGCCAGCATCGGCCCCACTGGGCACGACTCGACATCGACGTGCGGCGGTCGCCAAACGTGCAGGGCTGCCGCGCCGCACCGCCTCTACGATCCGCGCCGCCACTCACCGGCAAGCGCCCCGCCCCCGCAGCCTCACCTTTGCGGGAACTCGAATCCCTGGGCCGGTGCTGACCGACGGCCAGACCCCCCGCCGACCCCGCCACTCCATCACCATTCGCTACCGCGCGTGCAGATAGGAACCATCTGATGGCTGACTGGGTACGCGTCAGGCATGCCGCGACGCGTCACGAGTACACAGTTGACCGCGCCGAGAACAGGGGCCCAGCAAAGACCTCGAAAATCTCGAGAAGAGGCCTGCGACATCAATGGCCGCCCTGCCGATGAAGCCCGCATCGAACTCCCGCCGCGGGTGGTGACGCGCCTGGCCGACAACGAAAATTAAAGCGTCGAGCGACTACAACCGCAGAACCTCACTGACGCCGCCTTACGGCTACTACTCCGTCCTTGCCCTGGGAACCACCTCCTCGCTGGACTATCGACCGCCGTGGATTGATGCCAAGATTGTGGATTTCGCCGACCAGATCGTCGACATCTACCTCAGGACGCTCGGCGCCCGTAGCCGCTGTCGACCTCCGCAGGGCGAGAAGCTGCACCCGACAGGCAACGTGGTCAGCGGTGAGCCGCTGCTCGACGCTCGGGCATCGTCGCCTGAGGTCCCTGAGGCCAACTATCTCGATCTCATCCGGAAGCGCATCTGTCTCGTTACCGACCCTGCAGTGACCGTGGACCTGCTCGTCGACCACGAACAGCACCCGCCACTGGGGTGGAGGCCCAAGTAGGGCACAGCCGACGTCGAGGTGGCGCGCAAGCGCGTCGCCCGCCGCCGAAACCAGCAACGACGGACCGAAGGGCGTACGAACCACGTCCCCACTCGCCCAGGCAGAAGCCAACCGAGGCCGCCCAGGAGGCCGAGAAGCAGGCCCGTATCGCCGTCAAAGCGTGCTTCAGGCAGGTTCACCTGGCGGCCCCCTCCGCCCTGATGATGGCTGAGCCGCCCAGGCCGGCAGCGACCAGGTTCGGCTTCTACGACCCGCTGACCCGGCGTTGCGTGATCCGCGTCGACGAGACCGGCGGGGGATCGCCGGAATTACCGCCGACGTGATCGCCGACCATCTGGCCGTCGCTCCCGTCGGGGAGAGGCTCAAGGTCAGCAGGTCCTGCCTCCACCCCCGGTCGACCTCCCTTACGTACAGCGTCGTCGCCGACGACGCTGGCTACGCGCCGACATGCGAATAGCTCCGCCAACAGGCATCTCATGGCGCTTCGGCTGGGAACCCGCCCGGTACCACACCCGGTACTGGGCGGGTCACCCAAGAGGCTGAATACGACGAGTGGGAACGCGCCCTGTGGCGCGCCTGTACGCCGAATGGGGGAGGCCAACTGCTGGCCCTGACTGCGGCAACCGCTCGAATCCTCTGGGACCCGAAGGTGCCGGAGTCCGAGCGCGCCAAGTGGCGGGGCCGTCTACTGAGAAAGTGCTGGCCTGCCTCGAACTCGAGAACGCCCAAACGAAGCAGCAGAACTCGACAAGGAACGGAGCGACGCCACAGGGCGGTTTCGTGCCGCACCGCCACCGCGCGGACGGTATCCCGCGACGACGAGAGAGGACGCGACCGATGTCCGATCGCACCGTGCGGGTTGTTCTCGAAGCCTCCACTGGGGCCATGAAGGCCGCGCGCCGCCGCCCAGGCCACCTCCGATCTCGCAAACAAAAACCAGTAGCTTCCAACAGGCCACCAAAGGGTCTGCCTTCCGCGGTCGGCGCAGCCGCCCCCTGCTGCCGCCAGCCACGAATCCGCCAACGCCGGAGCAGCCCAGCCGCCGGCGAACCCGCCAACAAAACCAAGGGAAGGCGGGCAGGCGAATAAGGAATCCACAGGAACAAGCCCAGCGCTGGCGCGGCTGCCGGAAGTTACGAAGGCGGGCGCGCTGCGTCATGACAGCCTTCCTCGGCGTCTCTGACGTACGGTTCTGCCAGCAAACAGGCAACTTCTCGACGTTTCAACGCCTTGGGCCTCATGGGCGGCAGTTCTATGGTCGCAGCCCCTGGCAACCGCCAGTTCAGCAACTTCTCGTCCGCCATGTCCGGGGTGCAGGCCGCCACCCAGGCGTCCGCCCTGACATGTTCGCTTCGCGAAGCCGCCCTACAGGCGGCGCGGGATATCGAACACCTGCCACCGAGGCGGCGCAGGGCATCGAGGTTACTGGCAGGCGGGCGTTCCCACTGGACGTTCTGGGCGGCGGTTTGAGAGGCGCCCTGACCTCGCGGCAGCAGGTGGGCAGATGGTGGTCAAGACGCCGCGGAACTCGCGTCCATCATGGATGCAGTTCAATTTCAGCGGTAGCGGACGTCCTCACGTCGTTGACCTCCTCGCCGCTGGCGCGGGCAAGCGCCATGGGCGAGGTCTCCGATCTCGGCATGGCCTTGAGTGGGCGGCCTCGTCGCCCCAGTTCGGGTTGTCGATCGAGGAAGCCGTCGGCACCCTGTCCGCCTTCGCATCGGCAGGTCTACTGGGCTCCGACGCAGGAAACCTTCAAGAGCATGTTGCAGCACCGCAGACCCGTCGAAAGAATCTGCGCGGCTCATGCAACAACTGGGCATCCACGCTCTACGACGCCCAGGGCAAGTTCACGGCCTGCGGGCTTGGCCGGACAGTTGCGCGAGAAGCTCGGTCACCTGACAGATGCGCAGCGGCCAGCAGGCCCTGGCGCAGATCTTCGGCTCCGACGCGATTCGCGCCGCCAGCATCCTCTACTCGCAGGGGCTGAGGGATTCAGCAGTGGACCGTCAGCGTCAATGACCCGGCTGGCGCCGCCAGGCAGGCAGCCCAGCCACAGGACATCCTGCCGGGGATCCTCGAGAAGCTGGTGGCCTGGGAAACCCTCGCCATCCGCATGTGGGCGAATCGGCCAACGGCCTGCCGCCGCAGTACAGGCCCTTGACGGTTTCCTGTCTGCCCCAGCCCAGAGCCCCGCAGCGCAGCCCCTTGATGGGCGTGGTGACAGGCTTGGCGCGGTTGCCTCGGCGCTGCCGCCCTGATGCGCGGCGCCGTATCCGCAGAGTTCCGGGTCCGCACGGATCAACTCGGCATGGCGGGCGGAAAACTGTCCAAGGTCCCTGCGGTACTGGGGAAAGTCGCCAAGGCGGCAGGCCTTCTCGGCGTGGCTTTTCGCCGCGTACAGCTTCGTTGCCGTCCTGGCTTCATGGAAATTAGCCGCGGTCAAAACTGGCGACGAACTCAACCGCACCCTGACGAATATCGGCAACGCTTCACCAAGATCGACTCCATATTCCGCAGCGTTGACGGAAAGCCCTCACCACCGACCTCTTCGGCGCCGTCGAAGGTAATAAAGATCCGCTCCGCCCCAGATGCAATCGACTGATGCCAAATGGGCGCGGGGCCGACCATGCTGGTTCGAATCATCCAGTCTGACGCCGGGAAGGCTGTCGACGCACTCAAGCAGGTGTCGCAACAGCTCGCCCAAATGGATGCTATGCAGGCCGGAAGTCTTTCGGGAAATTGAGGACCCCCAAGGCTCACGGGCGGCACGCCGCCTACACCGCGCAATTTTTTGGCGACTATCTGAGCAAGGTCAAGGACCAGCGAAATGCGGCAGGCCCCGCCTACGCCGACTACAACAAACATGGACAGGCTGGCGGAAGTCGCAGGGCAAGCTCCCAGCCAGGCGTCGTGTGCACCGCCGAAGGCATCAAAACCGTCGAGGCAGGCGCATGGCCGCCGGGTTGGCCTACACCGATCATCTCGGCAGCAGCTACGCACGCAGCGGGGCAGTGCGGCCTTGGAACGGCGGATCGCAGCAGCAGGTCGCTGCGTTGCTGGAGCCGAGCGCAGGCGAAAAGCCCTCGGGAAAGTTGCTAGTGCGATCAACGCCTACGCACTCAGCGTTTCGCCGCGCTGCCGGTTGGCAGCGCTATCGCATACAGCGCGCGCTCGTTGCCGCCACCGGAGGTCGGTCGAGAAGAACGGTCGCACGCTCGACATCGACACCGAGGCGGGCCGCGCTAATATGAAGGCGCTCAATGATGTCGCCAAGGCCGCTTACAAGGTCGTCGCGAGGACGTGCTTAAGCCTCGGGCAGGGGTCGAGGCGACAACGAGAAGCTGCGAGGCGCCCTGAGATCAGTTCATCAAAACCGCGCGACAGACGCTGGGGATGAGCGCCGACGAGGCGGCGAGAATACGCCGACACGCTGGGCCTGATTCCCGAGGGATGGTCGTACTCGAGTCCTGCTGCTGGATGCGGCTGGAAGCGACCCGCAGAAGTTGGCGTCTGCTGTCTGATCAGGTCCAGAAGTTGCCGGCGGAAAAACAGCTCGAAATCCAAAGCAAACGCATCGTGAGCTGATAAAGCCGCCGAACAGTGCATAGCATACTGGACCCGGAACTTAGCCGGAAATTCCGGTCCAAGGAGGTCCGGGTGACATCTCTGAGCCTGCCAAATACCGGCGCGGGACGCGAGAGGAATTGAACAATTCCTTGCTGAACATGCCGCCAGAGACACAGGCCGCTGCGTCTCCACTCCCGGCCTGCCCGAGTGCGCGTCATCGCAATCCTCAGCCTCCAGGAGCAGCCCCTGCTCGCTGCCCGCCAGCGGGACGTCCTGGTCAGGCGTGCCGGGCGCGGATGGTGCCGTCCGGCAGATCGGCGGCGTCCAGCAAGCTCTGAGCGGGCCTGCCGGGCAGCGGTGGCAGTGCTGTGATCTCCACCCCCGGATGGCTGTGCTCTGTCACGCGAACGCCTACGCCCGTGCGCGGCGCACTCGGCTCCATCCCTCGACAGACCAGCCCGGCCTGCATCGGAACGGCGGCACGGCAAACGTTGTCGCGTAACGCCAACGCCAGCCAGACCTCTGCACATTCGGTCGCATTCCGGCGGCACGGTCGGCGTCTCCATCAGCGCATCCAGCAACGTGCCGTCCGTCGCCGCCGCTGCCGCTGCCCCGCACCGGCCGCGATCCGTGGCCGCTGCCACGACGTACACATCCGCACCGTGCGCACCACCGGCGGCGCGTCGGGCGCGGCAGCCGGCGGCTGCGACCGCCGACTACGCCCGCACTCTGCGACTCGCCGGCGGGGATCCCCGACCCGCGCCGCGCGCACTCTGCCGGCGGCATCGTCACCAGTCGCACTGCCACACCCTGATTCCGTGCCCGCCATGCTCTCCCGCAGGGAGTTCGTGACCAGGGCGGCAGCGGTCGAGCACCACGCCCGTCCCTGCTGCGCGCACTCAACGCCAAGCGGGTGCCGCGCATGAGCCTGCCACCTGGTTTCTGCCGATGGCGGGTCGCCGCGCGCTTTCAGAGCTGCCCTGCCACCTGCCATCCCCGCTTGTCGCAGGGTCGCGCGCGTGGCGGCACGATTCGACCGCGCGATCAGTCGTCACCATGCCCGAGACGGCCACGACCAGCGGCTCCGCGGGCGTGGCGTGGCTGGAGGAGTTCGCCGACGGGCGCGACGCGCATCCCGACAAGGTACTGCGCCACCTATGTGACCCAAGGGCCGGCCAGGCTCCCGACGGCACACCGAAGAGGATGTGCATCCGCATCACGTGGACGATGTCCGGCGCCCCGGGCGACACCGTCAGTGCAGTGTCGACGTGCGCATCATCGAGGTCGGCGGCCACTACCGCTTCTGGGACTCCGCCGCCCGTTACGCCAGAAGCGACGTACCCGGCGGTGCCACGCGGACACGCGCGCCGTTCAGGTCTCCACCTCGGGCGGGTGAGCGCACCTGGGAAGAGTTCAGCGACACCTTTCCCGCTGCGGCCCTCAGGGCGATGACATCGACTCGCGGCATGCGGCTGAGCTGGTGCCGACTCACGATCGGCGGCGGCGTGAAAGCGATCCATGCCAGACTCATCGCTGTGGATCCACCGCGCGGCTCCCGCCAGGCGAGACGCGCCTGGCTGGGCGCCTCCTGCGTGTCGGACCGGGCGATCCGGGTCGAGTGGCCTGCCGTGCCGCTCGCCAGAGCCACGCTACCGCCTCGAATGGCGATGGACCGGTGTCAGACGATGCGTGGAGCCGCATCGGCGGCACCGTCACGGGACCTCCCCACACCGCGACTTCATGGCGGCGTCACCCAGGAAAACGATCGGTCTCCGCCACCGCCCAGACGCACGGAGCGGCAACCTCGACTTCAGCGGGTGAGTCGAACTACATCCGCAACGCACGCCCAGCGCACCCGACGTCGCCGTAACCCGCGAGAGCGAGAATCTGCGCGTCGTCCTCGCTCACAACGCGCGCTACCCGCAACGCGCTGGCAGTTGGAGCGGCGCGTCAGCACTGTGGCGAGTGGCGGCCATGGTTGAGTTGGCGGCACGGCGCCGCAACCGGAACAATGACCCGCAGCGGCGAGACGTGGCAGTTCCGTGGCGCACCGGCACCGGCGTGGGCGCGGAGCTGCGGTCCACGTGGACGGCCACCGGTCAGATTCCGCTGCTGCCTGGCCGTGCACCGCGCTCGCCCCCACTCTGATTCGCACCTCGGCACCGCAGCGCAAGCGACGACTGCTCAGTCCTTCCAGTGGCGGCACAGCGGTCGACCGTAGCCAGCAGACCGCCGCAGAGGTCCGCTACCGCACCGTAGCGAGGGAGGCCCTCCTGGCGTCCCGTCGTGCAGGCGTGCAGGCGACGCGCTCACGCGCACAGGCTGCGTGCCGTGGCGCCTCCCTGGCTGCCGGCGGGGTGCGTACCCGCGGCGCCCACGCCGACTGGAGTCCCTGGTGCGACATGGGCTCGCTCTCTTCGCGACGGAGTCATGCACGCTCAAGATCACCGCCCCCTGGCCGCGGGCGGCGTCAGCCGAATCCAGCCGCCTCGTCGCTTTCCTACGAGGCCGACGGCGGCGGCTACCAGACGCGCGCAGCCTCGGAAGCGATTCATCACCGAGGTCGCCACGGGAAGCTCTGGGATGCACGGCCTGGACCGGAAGCGACGCAATCACAGGTGGGCGCACAGAGTCCCCATCAGCACTGGAGGACGGCGGCAATCTATCGCTTCTCCGCACGCGGATTCTGTCTTGTCGGGGCGCTGGTCCCGGTGTCAGCGTCGACTTCAGCGGCGTCGGCTATGCGGACCCACCACGCCGCACCATCACCGCCCGCTGGGTCGAGGATGAAGGCGTGGTGGCCGCCACTCAAAGGTCCGGCGCAAGGCTGGCGCGCCAGACGCTGTCGCAATCGCCATCGAGGTGTCCCGCGACGGGGAAGCGACATGCGCGGCTCCTCGACCGCGACGCACAGGAAAGCGAGCGCCACCGCGCCCGCGGTCTCGCCTCGACGGGCCGCCTGCGCGCCCGCGCAATCTCCGGACTCTCGCGAGGCCGTCTCCCGGAGCCGATCCGCGTCGCGGGACGCCCACCTGTCGCATCTGTCACCCTGCCGACGGCGCTGCTGGGCGGGAGCCTGGGCCCGCCGACGAAAACCCTCAAGATCGAGACCACCTGGTCTGCGGTGCGGCCACCATTCTTGTGAGCAGTACGAAGCGCCCGCCACTGCCCACCGCGCATTTGGAGTTGGCGCGCCCGCATCGAGATCGCCATATCCGGGATCTCCCCAGAGGAGGTCGCGCCCAATCCAGTCGTGGATGCCGCTGATAGGCCGGCATGTGTGGCTGCGCATCTCGCGGCCACCATACGCACGGCGTCCTGACCGAGCGACATCCGAACCAGCGACGAAACCGGACCGGCCCCTCGTCGCCCTTCGCGATACGCTTCGCCGCCACAGCGGCGGGGTGGTGGCCGTGGCTGAGCGTGGAGCGCCCAGCTCGTCGACCGCGACGGTCGTCCGTGGTGAGCCGCCCGACATCCGAGGTGGCTCCCTGGGTGGAACATCAGCTCCGCGGCGCGCGAACCGGCGGCAACATCGAAGTTCACTCGAGCCGCCATCAGCAGGCATCGACTGCGACGACGCGAGTGCGAATTCTGCACCACGACGGCGCCGAAACCCGACCATAAAGCGGGCGTGTGTCGCGCCTCCTGGCAAGCGAATCGAGGCTTTCGGACTGGTCGCACTCGTCCACCCTCAAACCTCGAGGACGCGTCCGGCTGCGCTCCCAGCTGGGCTTACTGGACCGTGCAGAGGCCGGCATCGTCGTCACCGACAGGGTCGCCATGGACTCCGCCAGCTGGGCGAATCACAGCTGGCACTCACGTCCCTTGGAGCCCTCCGGACGCGCCACTCCACGTGGGACCCGGACAAAACCTGGGACGCTGTACGCGGGAGCTGCTCGGCGCCCATCGGGTACGGCGGCATCTGGTGCGACGCCAACGGCTGGTGGCGAGCTGCGCTTGCCGTCGCGATGGAACGCCCCCGCTGCGACCTGCGGCGGGGACCCCGCCGACCACCGCTGCCGCACCACCCACGAGGACGAGGCCGACTGGACGGACGTCAAACCGGGTGCTGCTCTACACCGGGCCACGTCAGACTGCGCCGGCGCTGGTGTCAGTGTGGATTACGGTACGGCCAACCCCGTGGCACCCCCGACCGTGTGAGGCCCGCACACCCGCTGCGGCCGTCGAGGCCATCCCTCTGCAAGAGGTGCTCGACGCGCCAAAGCCAAGGACTTGCTGGCCGAGGGGCAGGAACGGTCCCGCTGCACGTCATGGACCCAACCCTGTCGACTGACACCGCCCCGGGCGACCGTCAGAATCCGTCGCCTCCGGTCTCGACGTTACCGTCGCGGCCGAAAGGGTCGCGTTCGGCGTCGGCGCGGTACGCGAAACCCGCGGACGCCATCAGGACAGCTGGGCGGCAGTAACCACCCCCTAGACCTGCTCGTCCAGGCTGCGCCACGCACGCGGAGCGCCACTCCAGAATCATCGCTGGGCGCTGGGACGGTCGTCGACCACACCCTCCGGAGCCGGCAGCGCCGCCCTGGGAAGCGGAAAACGCTGCCGGGAAGCCTCGCCGGCGGCAGTCGCTTTATGCCCTGCACGACGGCAAGCGGGTCGTTGGGCGATCATCGCCGGCGCGCTGAGATTCACCTCAATCACGCCAGTGGCGGCGGCTCCGGATGGCCGCCGGCACCGCGCCAGATGGAATGCAAACTGCTGCGCGGCAGCGCGTCCGAGACCACATCTGCCGCCACCAGCTCTACGGGTCGCTGCATCTACTGCGTCATCCTAATGGACCTTCCCGAGTCCATTCCTAGAGCATGCGTCACCGTGGGTCGCCTGCAACTCGGAACAGGGCGGCGCCTCATCGCCTCTACGGAGGAGCCCACTGCAACGCAGTGCATGCTGCTGCTGCTGGACGTCGTCGCCCGCCCTCAAGGAACGCCTTGAGATGTCACGCGCTTGCGCCGTCGGGCGGCTGGCGGTAGAAAGGAAGCCTCCGGTGAAATACGTCGGCAGAAACCACCGCGGCAACCCCGCCTATCTGGCAGACATCCCAGCTAGCATGGTGGTCCGCTGCGGCATGCCGCATAGCCCGCGATCATCCGGACATCAAGGTCGTGCTCATCCAGGCGGCTGGCTCCCGCCGCGGCGTCGGCTTGAGGGACGCACGCCGACGGCTGGACCGTCGATCTGCAGACGTGGCATCTGCCGGAGCAGCGGGAGCGTCTCGTGCTTCACGCTTTGTCGCCGGACACGGCGCTTCGGAACGCGTATCGGTACCCTCCGCTGTTCGACCAGCATATCCATGCCGCGCTTGATTCTGGATACCGAACCACGAACTCCAGCCACCAGGTAGCCGCTGTGAGAAATAGCCGGCTATGACGGGCTGGGCTCCGGCGGTCGCAGCGGCTGCGACATCCATCCGGCGCCTGCCGAATGAGACTACCGCGCTGGAGGGGCATCTGTCAATGGACGAAGGCGCGCCTCTCCGCGACGACGGCACCCCCTGGGAGGAACCTGCGAACCAAGACACCAAGAACGAACTGGCAAAGATTCGCGACGCCATCCTCCGACAGCCACCACTGCCCGGCTGCGGCAACCCTCAAGGAAGCGCATCATCGACGCACCACTGTCCGCGTCCGCGAAGCCTCGCCCAGGATCCTGCGGACGTCACCGTCGCGGCGGCTTGCGACAGAGTGGACAGTCAGGAGAGTCGCTGGTTCCGGATGAGCTCGTGCCACCAGGAGCGGGGCGGGGCGCAGGTGCCAAGCTGGCCAGCTTTGAGGACCAAGATCGACAAAGCCCAGCGCGAGGCGTCGAGGCCCTGCTCAGGCACGCGGGGTCGCGGCGAAAGTCGATCCCTTGGAGGGCCCCCGCTCGGCTGTGGGAGGTATGCGCCCACTCCTAGCGGCGCAGCAGCCTTTCCTTGCCGCGCTGGCGGCAATCGCGCCCGTAATCAGCGAACTGCGCCCCAACCACGGATCGAGCGTGCGGGATCGCGTAGAACAGACTCGCCAAAGTCGAGAGACGCTCCGGCGACGCGGGTGGGCGACATGGCCATCCGCGTCGACCGGAACAGCACCGAACTTCGCGGCGGGTCTGGCGACGAGCGTCGCGGATGTCACGCGCTGCAGTCAAACGCCACGACCACGAGCTGGGTCGCGCCACACGACCTGGCAGCGCGGCGCAGCCGCGAGGGCAACACAGGCCGAGCGCACGCTACGACAGCAGCCATCCGACCACAGTGTGCGCCTCCATCACCTGCGCGCGCTGACGATCCGGCAGCGAGAGACGGGGGCCGTCCGGCCCTTCTCTGATCGCCCACCCCAGGCCGCACTGCTGGCGTACAGCACTCCATGCTGGGGCGTGCACCCCGAGCATGGAAACCCTGGGGGCGCTGTAGCCCTGACATGACGAAGCTGCTTCCCGATGGTCGCACTGCGCTGACGTTGCACCTGGATCGCGCCGCCTATCGCCTACCGCGAAGTCGGGGCCGGCCACGAGGCAGGCACTGCAGACAACCTCTGCTGTGTGCTTCCGGGAGGCCGGGCCGGCCTCTGCAACACCAGGCGCGGCGCGATGTGCGAGCCTCCAGCCCCGCGTCGGACCGGGTGGAGCTGAGATCGCCATGCTGTGGCCGCAGAACGATCGCGAATGGCCCCTCGGGAGATCAACTTCGTCGAGGGTCGGGTCAAAGCGCGCGCGCCCGGATCGATGACGGATGTGGCACTGGTCGGTTATCGACGGCGTCGCGCAGCACGCCCTGGCGCGTGGTCGACCTCGACGTGTCGCAGTGGCATCGCTACCGCGCGTCGAGGTCCTGCCCGGAGCTGTCCGCTGGCCGTGGACGGTCGCACAGTCCGCACCCTCGAGGACTCGACGCCCCTATCGACACTCGTCCGCATGGTCGTCCAGGCCGGTGTGAACCCGGCCATCCGGAGGACGACTGGCGGCGACGGCTCGAGTGGGAACAGACCGTCTAGCCCGCCCCTCCGCGCGCCACGCGGAGGGCATCTTCCCAACGAAAGGAAACATCGCTGATCATCACACCAACCCCGCCGTCCGGCGAGTGGATCTACGGCATCGCCACCGTCAGTCGCCTGGCCGTCCTCGGCGTCTACGTCTGCACGTCGTCACCGGCGAGCAGATCTGCCGCCTGGTCTGGCCTCGCCATGGCCGTCACGCGGCCCTTGCCGCGGTCAATCACTCCACCCGGCGGGGCGCAGGAGCTTCGACGGCGCGACATCGCGCGCCGGCGGGCAACCTGGCGGGCCGCAGGCTCCAGCGAGACCCTCCCCGAGGCGTGCGGGCAGCTTCAGGAGGCCGTGCGGTCGCCCTGGAGCGCGAAGCCAAGGAGCGGGAGACGGCTGCGGCTCGGCTCCGTCGCGAGGCGGAGAAGTCTCGCGCTGCCTCTGGCCCAGGAATCCGACCACGGAATCTCGCATCGCGGAGGCTGCCTGCAAGCTGACCCGCAGGCCACGCGGCGAAGCAGGCTGTAAGCGGAGCACGGTGCTGCGATCGCTGTGTGCGCGTCGTCTCCGTGGCACGCGGCGTTGTGCTGATCGGAGCCGAGCGGGCCTGCTAGCGTCAGTCTCGCGCAGCACAGTGTAAGACACCCTGAAAGGGTGGTCTTACATTCAAAGTTGCTCGAGGGTTCTTTTCGCCTCTCGGGGCCTCCTGGAGTTCGACACTCCCCTCGCCTCTCGGGGCCTGACTTTCGCTCCATCGAGACACCATCGGACGTCATCCGGCGTCATCCGGCGTCAAATGTGGCGTTTCCACCCATGCCGCGCTTGCATTTCAGTGCTCCCACGAGGCTTTTCACTTGAGCCTTTGGAGACGAGTCCGGCCTGTAAGCCGGGATTTTGTCTGACAGTGACCATCCATCTGAGGCCCGCCGTTGCCGGTGGGCTCCCTGCAACCTACTCGGAAACCCTCGCGCGAGCAGCGCTCAGACGGGTTTCCGCGGCCAGCTGGACTGGCCTTCTTGGTCTTAGCTCCGGGTGGGTTTACCGAGCTGCAGCCGGTCACCCGAGTGCACTGGTGGTCTCTCACACCTACCATTTGCCACCCTTACCAGCTGTTGGGCCGGGCGGTCTGTTCTCTGTGGCACTGTCCCGCGGGTCGCCCCCGGGTGGGAGTGTACCACCACCCTGCTCTGCGGAGTCGGACTTTCCATCAAGCCCCGGTTTCCCGGGGCCGCGATCACCTAGCCGACTCGTCCGGGCAGCAAGTCTAGCCTCCTCACCGGTTTTCAACGGCATGGGAGAAACACCGTCCTGCCTTCGTCTGAGTTCCACCTCATCCAGTCGCACTCGAACCGCCCGACCCGGGTTCACGGCCATCCGCGGGCAGTTTCGCCTCCACCGCCGGATCGGCGATCTGAAGGTTCCATCCCGGACCTGGATTGAGCATCGAGTGAGGACCGCGTCGAAGACCTCACCCACCCGCTGTCTGGAGAACCAGTGCCCTCTGCCAGATCCACCACGCGTGTTCCCAGGCTCAGGGCCTCGCCGGTTACTGGCAGCCATCAATTCCGGCAGCCCGAGCGAGGTGCCTCGCGCGCCCATCCCGGGAGCCGGTTTCTCCTGCCCGATGCTCACGCAGATCTCAGACGCGAAACGATCCACCAGTCGCCGCAAGGGTGCGGTGACATGGGTGTAGCGGGCCGCCAGGGCGGCGTGTCCCAGGTCGTCTCCGGGCAGTGAACCATCGAGAACTTTGGTAACCTGCGCCCCGGAACAGCGAGGCGCAGCGGGCGAGCATCCGCGAGCTCCGCGAGGCTCTCCCAGTTCCAGCCCCCGGACGAAATCCGTATGACTGCGCGACGGGCCAGTCGACGCCCAGGGCCCCGGCGCTGAGGCGGACGATCGGCCGCCTCGAGGAGCGGCGAGCCGGAAGGTTCTCAGGATCCCCGACCGCTGCGCCCACCATGAGTTCGCGCGGCAGCCATGACCGGTCAGGAGCGAGACCTGGGCGTTGTATCTCTCCGACCGGTAGCGGGGAGCGAAACCTCGTCCGCCATGTTCCGTTCTCCGCGATGATCTCCTGTCCAGGAAGGTTGAGGGAAACACGCCCGCGTTCAGCCTCGAGGCGCTCCCGCAGCGCGCCGACAACGGGCAGCAGCGCGACGCTCGGATGCGCCCGGCCCGCATTCAGGGTCTGCCTGAACCTCGTCGTAGGAGAGCTTCGCGTACGAGCGAGACCAGGCCCGTCTCGGACACCACCCCGGTGGGCTCCCCGTCGGCATCCGAGGTCGAGTCCACAGCACCGCCGGACGGGGCCTGCCATCGGCCAGCAGCGATCCGACTCCTCCGAGAAAGGAATCGGGATACAACGGCACCTTGGCCCCAGGCGCGTACAACGTCTCCCGCGTCGCCCTAGCCTCGGTCTCCAGGGAGATCCGGTCTCACCCATGCCGCGACATCCGCAATGGCGTAGTAGGAAACTCGGTATCCACCCCTTTCCGTTCAATCCGGACGGCCTGATCCAGGTCGCTTCGAGGATGCGGGATCAACGGTGACGAGTTCCACCACGGTCCGGTCGGCGTGCCTCGGAAAACCAGGAGGGTCTTCCCGGAAGATGCTCCGCCTCGGCGAGCACGTCTCGAGGGAAGCTGATCGGCACCTCCAGTCTGCTGCGAAGCAGCTCCGAGTCCTTCAACAGACAGCGTGGAATCTCTGAGAGACCTTGAGTTCGCGCCGTGGCATCAAAAGTCCCGAATCAGCAGTCCGGACGAGATCCGATCGCACTCGACGCATCTGAGTACCTCGTTCTGACGGGCCTTGCGAGTACACGTCGAGGATCCGAGATGGTGAGTTCAAGCTGACACCCGCTGCACGTGACCGCGATGCAGTCTGGGCTGCCCCAAGGCCCCTGTGCGTCCGAGATTTTTCTCGTAGAGGGCGAGCAGCGGGCAGGGAACCTTTTTCGGCCTCAGGAGGCCCTGGCTGGCGGCGTGCGGCCTGGCGCTCCGTACTCAATTTGCTGACCTCGGCGTCGCGAGCAGCAGACCTCGGCACGCAACGTCTCCTCGACCTCTTTTCTTCCGAGTGGCCAGTTCATCGCGTTGCGCTGTGGTCTCCTCGAGCTGCCCCATCAGATCGAGTTCGGCATCCTCCAATTCCGATTATCCGCCGCTGATGCGCTCCACCTCTTCCGTGAGCCCGCGCAGCACCTTCGGTCCGTGACGGATCCGTCCCCAACCCCGCTTACTTTCCCTGTCCAGCGGGTTCTCACCCGGCACCAGATCGAGATTCCGCCCGGCGCACGAGAGCTCCAGGTCCCCGACGCGGGTGGTGGCAGCCACCAGGTCGTCGGTGACGGCCTGCCGATTCTCATCAACTCAGCGATGCGGGCGTGCTGCGGCAGCTTCTTGGCGGTGTGCTGCAAACGCCCGATCTCGAGTCGAGTTCAGCAAGGTGAGCAGGCGCTGCTGGTCAGCGGGGTCTGCGAGCACTGAGTTTCTCCCAACGTTCTGGAACGCAAATCTGCAGGGATCTAGACTCTTGGCCCATGCAGCACAGAGCAGGTAGACAGCCACGAGGCGAAAGATCGCACTAGACAACCGGAAGTCCCCCTACTCGGAGGCCTTGCCCAGAAGTTCATCGTCTCGGGTTGGGCCCCCACTCAGAGACACCACCCGAGCGACTGGCAGCCGCCGACTGGACTCCCGCACGCTGGACCTCCCTGCGTGAGGCCTTCGGCGCAACCCTCGTAATCCCTGCTGGGCCGTATAGGTGCGCTCCAACGACTGGTGACTATCGGTTCCGTCCCCATTCCACCTTCGCCTGGGTGACGGGGCTGGGTGAGGACCGGAACCTGACGCGGTCGACGTGGTCTCCCCGACGATGTCTGTCTATACTTCCGTCCCCGCTGCCCCCAGGACAGATGAGGAGTTCTACTGCCTCCAGCCGGTTACGGAGAGATGTGGGTAGGTCGAGCGCGACTCGTTGGAGGAGATGGCTGCCCAGGTCAGGTTTTCCCCTGCGGGATCTGCGCGCAGCTGAGGATGACCTTTCCGGGATCGCCGGGCTGCGTGTGGTGCGCGAGAGCGATCCGGAAATCACCGCCATGATCGACGAGCTGCGTGGCGGCCAAGCCCAGGAAGCAGACGCCGAGTTGTTCCGCACACTCTCCGAGCTGCGCCTGGTCAAGGACGATTTCGAGGTCAATGGATTGCGCCGTGCCTGCGATGCCACCCGGGTGGGTTTCGAGGCGGTGGCCCGCGAGCTTCCGGACGCCGTGGCAGGCGGTCGCGGTGAACGCTGGGTGGAGGTCTTCGGCCCGCACGCCCGCCACCTGGGAAACAACGTCGGCTACGACACCATCTCCGCGGGCGGCGATCACGCCAACACTCTCCACTGGATCCGCAACGACGGAGACATCCTGAACGGCGACCTGTTGCTGCTGGACGCCGGGGTCGAGGTCAATTCGCTGTACACGGCGGATGTGACCCGCACGCTGCCGGTCAACGGCCACTACACCGACGCGCAGCGCCGCGTCCTACGAGGTGAGTCTTGGCGCCCAGGAGGCCGGTATCGCGGCCTGCGCGAGGCGGGCAACGGCTTTCCTGGATCCGCACCGTGCTGCCATCCGGGTGATCGCCGAGTTTCCGGCGGAGATCGGTGTGCTGCCCCTGCTCGGTCGAGAGCCTCTGCCGACGAGAGGTATCACCGGCGTTGGATGGTGCACGTTGACGTCGCATCATCTGGGTCTGACGTCCACGACCGTGCCGCCGCCCGCGGGAGAGAAGTATCGCGACGCGGAGCTGCTGCTGCCGGGCATGGTGATCACGGTGGAACCGGGTCTCTACTTCAAGTTGACCGATCTCTCGTGCCCGAGGGTACCGGGGCATCGGGGTGCGCATCGAGGATGACATCCTCATCACTGAGGAGATCACGAGACTTGTCGGCCCTCACTACCCCGCGCGAGCAGGATGTGGAGGCCTGGCTGGCGCGACTGAAGAAGTGAGTGTTCGCGCCTCGCTGGGAGTCACTCCCATCGAGGCGAACTTATTCTCACATTCGGATCTGCGTCGCGTCAGTCGTCCGGGAGCTCTTTCTTGGTTTGGCGGGCCACCCGTTCCATGAATGCACGCAGCAGATCTCGCCGTGGTGTCCGGGGCGGCCACCGTAACCTGGTGGGAGGCCTCCGGGATCACGGACAGCTGGAGCGCCGGGCACGGTGGCCGCGACCAGTTCCTGGTTCGCGATCGGCGTGGAGCTGTCGCGATCCCCCGCGATGAGGAGCAGCGGGCAGCGGATGTCCGCCAGGTCGGCGCGCAGGTCGTGGTGCGCCAGGCAGCAGCAGAGCTGCGCAGTAGGAGTGATCGTCCGCTGCGGCCAGGCCCTCCATGATGGCGGTCGTGACGCGAGGGATTGGCCGCCTTGAACGTCAGGGGTGAACCAACGTTTGGAAGTTTCCTCCAGCAGTTGTTGCGTACCTGCGGCCTCCACCCTGTTCAGCCCGTTCGAACCACCTGTCGGGTTCCCCACGGTGGCCGCCGAGCACAGCACCGCCACACCTGCCAGTTCGTCTGCATGGTCACGAGCCAGGTGCAGGGCCGGTCGCGCCACCGATGGAGAAGCCCTGCGAAGAATCACGGGAAGTTCGCCGATTCGTTCTCGAACCTCGTGAATCACGTGCATGATGGCCGAGGCGACGACGTCCAGGGTCGGCTCGTCCGTCATCATCCCACATTTCACTCAACGCGTGTCCCGGATAGTCGACGAACACCACTCGGGCATCATTGGTCAGCAGCTCCGCCACCTTCGCCCACTGGTGCGAACAATTCCCGCCGAAGCTGGGGGCGACGACGAGGAGACGGTCGGCGCGGCTGGTGGGGTTGCTTACGAGATCCCAGGTCAATTCCATGCACAGAACCCTACTCAGTCGATCCTGGTGGCCCTGCGCACCGGGCCACATCAGCGAGAGCAACTCACGCGCCTGGCTCCGGACCTTGATGTTCACACAGCACCTCATGACCGGTAGCAACCACCTGCCGCATCGAGGTCAAAATCACGTCGTCCCCCGCTCAGCCCATACGCCAAGGCCGCGGGAGAGCATCCCAAAAGTGACCCCGAGACCGAGCCCCGGCGAAGAGCAGCGTCAGGAAACGCGCTCTCACTGCATGAACAGGTGAGAACATCAAACCCACGACGATCCCGGTGCCGAGCCCGGACAGCGCTCCTGGACCAAGACGGAACCCCCAGGTGCGTCGTCCGTCACTCGTTCCACCGATTTCAAGTTGGTTCCCACGATCGTCAGGTTGGCCACCGCAAATTTCGAATCCGACGGGGAAGTCAGCCGCGGCCTGGGCCTCCTCGTAGGTGCCGTAACTCCCAACACGCTGAGGGATAATCCAGCTCAAGCAACCCGTTGGTGGAGACGATCGGGGACGAATCGTCGCGGTGGAACAGCGGGGTCATCTTGGCTCCTGATCGGTGTCCGGCAAGCACTCTCACGTTGCCCAGAGTGTAGATTCTTGTCCATGAGCGCCAAGGAATCAGCGGTTTTCATCTCCCGCCTGATCGGTCTGCCCGTGGTCGATGCAGCGGGTGATCAGGTAGGGCGCGTGAAGGACGTGGTTTTCCACTTGCGCACCGGAAACCTAGCACCCCGGGTGCGCGGCCTGGCAGTTGAGGTTATTCGCCCGACAACGGATCTTCGTTCCTATGATCCGAGTTCACAACATAACGGTCAACCAGGTGGCGATTCTCGGTCAGGTCGACACCCGTCGCTTCAGCAAACGTGAGACGGAGTGGCTCGTGGCCGCCGATCTGTTCGATCGTCCGTCCCGTCCCCAGCGGATGTCGACCCACATCTACGACGTCTCCATGATTCAGGTGCGCAACCGCGAGTGGGAACTATTCAGGGTTGCCATCACGAGCCGCACCCGGGTGAGTCGCTTCGGATTCGGCGGTCGCCGCGTCACCGACATCATTCAGTGGAACCAGGTTCCCAGACCTGGTGTTGACGACCGGACGTTCCCCGAACACTGGTGGCGAAGTTCTCCGACATGAAGCCCGCGGACATCGCCCAGGAGCTGCACGACCTCGACCCGGATCGCCTGGTCGACGTCATCGATAGCGCTGACGACGAAACTTTGGCGGAGGCTCTCGAGGAACTTCCCGGGGACGAACAGATCAAGATGATCTCGAGGTTGGAGACGAATCGTGCCGCCGATGTGCTGGCAGAGATGGACCCGGACGACGCCGCAGACCTCATCAAAGGAACTCCCGGAGGCGGTCGCGGAGGACCTGCTCGAGCACATGGAACCGGAGGATGCCTCCGACGTGCGCCGGCTGCTGGTTTATGGCGAGTTCACAGCCGGCGGCATGATGACCCCGGAACCAGTGGTGCTGGGGACGGATGCGACGGTGGCAGAGGCCCTGGCCCACATCCGTGAGGAACAGCTGACCCCGGCCCTGGCCTCCATGGTGTTCGTCACCCGTCCCCCGTTGGAGACCCCGTCAGGGCCGCTGCGTGGGAGCAGTGCACTTCCAACAGCTGCTGCGGGCCGCCCCCACCTTGATGGTGGCGACGATGCTGGACCACAACCTGGAGCCCCTGAACCCCGACTCACCCCTGGCGCAGGTGTCGCGCTTCTTCGCCACCTACAACCTGGTGGTCGCCCCGTGGTTGATTCCGACGGAGCACTCGTCGGAGCAGTCACCGTAGATGACGTCCTCGATCACATGCTGCCCGACGACTGGCGCGGCACCCAGATGGACGAGCCTGTGGAGGTGAACCATGGCTGAGCGCAGTCCCCTGTCGGAACCACGGTCGAGGCGGCGCCGACTGCTGCCGAAGGTGACTCTCGACTCGGAGGCTTTCGGCGAGTTCGCGGAGGCCGCCGCCCGTTTCATGGGAACCGGCAAATTCATCGCCTACATGACGGTTTTCGTCGGGCATGGGTGATCTTCAACGTGGTCGGCATCTACGGTTTTTCTTGGGATCCCTACCCTTTCATCCTGCTGAACCTGTTCTTCTCGACGCAGGCCTCCTACTCGGCCCCCCTGATCCTGCTGGCGCAGAACCGGCAGGAGGTGCGAGACAAACTGAGCCTCGACGAGGAACGCCGTCTGGCAGCCCAGTCGCGGGCCGACATGGACTTCTTGGCCCGCGAGATCCGCCGCCATCCGGATGCACCTCGGCGAACTAACGCACCCGCGACTTCCGTACGCTCGGAGCTGCGTTCGAACTGCGTGAACTCACAGAACGTCTGGAACAGGCACTCAGCGAGAAGAGGGAGGAACCATGAGCGGACCACAGTCGATCAGCTGGTATTCCGTGGTGCTGCTCGCGGGGCACATGGTCATGGCGGTAGTGGCCACATGGTCGCTCTGGGTGCTCGGTTCAGGTTTCTGGGTCGGACTGGGCGCTGCCCTCCTGGCACTGATTGCCTACGGTTTCGTGTGGAGCTTCGCATGGCCCCCGCCGCACACAATCGTTTCACCCACCGGCAACGGCTGACCGTACACCTGATTCTCGGGCCCCACCGTCGTGGTGCTGGCGGTCCTCACATCCATCTGGTTACCAGCCCTGGCGGGTATCAGCATGGTCCTGCTGGGAGACGCCCTGGACTCCCGTACCGATAAGGAAGAGCTGGAAACCAGCTGAACTGTGCGGGAGTATGGAGGGTGACGAACGAGACCCCCTTCTTCCCTTGGTCCGAGCTGCTCTGCACACGGTCGAGGATCCGAAATTCACCGCCCAATCACAGAACTGGGCATGGTCGATGAGTGACGGTCCACCGACGATGGCCAGATCTTCATTCGAGTCCCTACTGACCGTCCCCGGGTGCCCAATGCGTGCCGAGATAACCAGCCGCGTGACCGAGGCCGTGGAGCCGTCGAAGGGCGTCGAGACGTGCGTGTCGAGCTCGGTGTGATGGATGAGGAGCAACGAGCCGCGATGCGACAGGTGCTGCGCGTGTGGCCAACCGGAACGCGAGATCCCGTTCGCCAGGGCCGGGAAATCTGACGAAGGTGATCGCGTAGCTTCCGGCAAAGGCAGTGTTGGTAAGTCCTCAGTCACGGTGAACCTGGCCTTGGCCCACTCGCGAAAGCTAGGTCGTAGCGTCGCCATCCTCGATGCCGACATCTATGGCCCACTCCGTGCCGGATCTCCTGGGTCTGGGTGATACGTCCAACGGTCGTCGACGACATGATTCTGCCGGTCCGGCAGCAGAAGGACTGAAGGTGATCTCGGTGGGCATGCTGAAACCCTCCCGGGATCAAGTAGTGGCTTGGCGTGGCCCCATCCTTGACTCGAGCTCTCTCCAGCTGCTGGCCGATGTTTTCTGGGGGATGTGGATTTCTGCTTCTCGATCTTCCCCAGGCACGAGAGACGTCGCGATGAGTCTGGGACAGAAAATCCCGAACTCCGAGGTCCTGGTAGTGACCACCCCCAGCTCGCGTGCATCTGAGAGTCTCGGAGCGAGGCTGGAACGATGGCTGCACATTCTCAAACAGAGGGTGCTCAGGTGGTTGAGAACTATGAGCTGGCTGGAGTTCACCGCCCTGACACCCTGCGGAAGTCCCTCACAGGGATCGAACTGTTTTGAGCCTGAGGCAGGCATCCTGGTAGCGGAAGCTGAGCGAGCGCCTCGGATGCAGTGCCGCTGCTGGCCCAGGTGCCCTTTGACGAAGCTCTCCTGCAAGGGGGCGACAGAGGAGAACCCCTCGTTCTTGGTGCCCCCAGAGCATCCCAGCCGCGCAAGCCTTGCTGAAGCTGGGGAAGAGCTGGCAAATCGCAGCCGGAACCTTGCTGGGAAAGATGCTCCCCTGTGAGTCCAGCCTGATCAGGTCGCCTCTGGCCAGTGGTGCCGCGAGACGCGCAGGCGTTGCGGCGTCGTTTCGGTGATCATGGAATCGGTTTGTCATCGCTGTGCGGCTGTCGCTTCTGCAGCAGGCCTTGCACCTGTGCTGCTCACTGTGGAGATCTCGCGTTTGGCCTCTTCAATGGCTGCGATCTCCTCGCGCATGTGTTTGGCGACGAACTTTTGGGGGTTGAGGTCTTCGAGCTTGAGGTCAGAGTATTCGGGCCGAGCTCTCGCGCAGCTGTGTCTGGGCGTTGTTCGCAATATTCCTGACTGCCACGAACACTCGGGCTGCCTTGCGTGCGAACATGGGGAGTTTCTCGGGGCCGAACATGACGACGCCGAGTATCAGGAGAAGGATCAGCTCGGAGGCGTCAATGTTGAACACACGCTCAGGCTACCCGTGACCGGGCTCTCAGCCAATCCCGACCAGCCGCCGAGGCCACTTCCCATGCGCTCCACAAAGGCCGAACTTGCTCTCTCCTGCATCTGCGGGAGGGTCTTACATGCCTCGGCCATCAGAGTTCGTGGGCCGTTGGTAGCCACGGAGACCACGCCTTCGCCCACCTGCCAGACGGACACCTGAGGAGTCCGGAGAATCGTCAGAGACCCGGTTTCCCCCTGCCAGCACACCCGGAGTCCATGAGACGCTCAGGGTACGGACACCATCGGAATAGACCAGCCGCTGGTAGGGACTTCTCTCGTTCTCCAGAACTGGCATGGGCCACCAGGGAAGCCCCCAGCTCTAGTGGGACACTCTGGCAGGGCCCACGCACCATCCGGAGTGCTAGCGCTGGATACGGATTCCATCGGGTAGGGCTGGGTGGAGGCCGTGGCTAGCTGTGCCGTTCCGATGCTTATCGTGACGAATCCAAAGACCAGCGTGGGGCTTCCAGCCATGTTGTATCGCTCCACCCACAGGGGAAGTCCCGTTTCGTCATCGAGCCACCAGCGGGCCACGAGATGCCCGTCGCCATGCGCCTCGACAACAGAAGCGCTACGCCCTGCAATGTCGTCCGAGCTCTGATAGGTGTAAAACTGCAGCCCGGTACCGGCGAGGGATGAGCAGCACCCCATCGTGGGGACGAACCACGAGAGGAAACGCTCCCCGGTTGCATCGAGAACCGTCAGACTGGCTCCCTCACCTGCAACAACATCGACTTCCACGTCATTAGCCCGGTGAGAACCGTCTCCGTCCATGAGCCAGACCCGTTGCCGCCCGGAGTAGGTGATGCCTGACCGTTGTTACCGAGACGAGGCCATCGCGTTGCTCTCGTCGATGGGGCATCTGCCTGACCGAGATTGATGGGGCGAGGAGACAGCTGCGCGACCGCCCTGGGACGGGCCTCGTTCACGCGCCCACTGGACGGCGCCAACTCCTTGACCGACGTTGATCGTGGTGAGGGCCAGTGAGTACTGCTCACGTGCTGCCCTGACTGGGTCCCCTATGATCGTGGGTTCTTTCGCCAAGGCCAGCGAAAGCATCATCAACGTCGCGAGCGCGACGAGTCGCGGCCACGCTTCCTCTGAGTAGGTGCCAGCCGACGCTTCGACAACGTGTGCCGTCCTCGGCGATCAGGTAGAGAGGCTGGTCGCACTCATTTCCTCGCGATGTCTTGAAGTCGTTCGAGTCAGGATTCTGGTAGAGGCTACCGCTGCAGGAACTCAGTCTAGAACGCACTCGCCGCAGTTCCTCGACGACAGATGCGCAGCGAGCACCGGATCAGGTGTTCACTGACCTGGTTGACGCGACGTTCCGGCAACGTCTTATCGACGAACCCTGAAAGGTCGTCCTCGTAGCGGCGGCATTCGTTTCCCCGCACCTCCTATGACACCCCGAGGTATCGGGCATGGTCCTCATTCGGTGCGCGATGGGCAAGCGCATCACGCAGTTGCGCGCGTCCACGAGCGATCCGGCTGCGCACGGTGCCGAGCTTGATCCCCAGCACCTGCGAGATCTCCTCGTAGCTCATTCCCTCGATGTCGCAGAGCACAACGGCGACGCGCTGCTCGGGCTTCGGGCCGCCAGGGCATTCGCCACGTCGGCGTCCAGGGCCCCGTCCGCGTGGAGTTCCTCAGGGCTGCGGTCCTGTCCCCAGACGTGCTCGGGGCGGAGCTGAGGCATCCATGCGGATCCGCTGCCCGACGCCGCGCAGAATCCAAGAACAGGTTGGTGGTGATGCGGTGCAGCCAGCCCTCGAGGGTGCCGGGTTGGAAGTTGTGGATCGATTTGAACACCCGGACGAACACATCCTGGGTGAGGTCTTCGGCGTCGTGGCGATTGCCGGTGAGCCGGTAGGCCAGCCTGTAGACCTGCGCCGAGTGATCCCGGACGAGTTCCGCCCACGTGGGCGCAACCCAGTCCGAATCGTTCGGCCTCGTCTTGTTGCGGAACACGCCTCGCCTCTCCATGGGAACAATCTGGCACTTCATCCTGTGAGGAACCTGTGCGTAAAGCCTTCACACCTCCCCCAGTGCTCAACGGGCAGTGACAAAGTTTTGTTCCCAACGGGTCTTACGCTGCTGAGAGCCCTCGGGCCCCTGCAAAATTCCCGGGAAATGCTCAGAGTTGGGCGTCCAGAATCTCGAGGAAACGTTCCAAGAGTTCCGGGGCGACCTTTCCCATGGGGGGGCGGCACATCCCGACGTCGAAGCCGCAGCGGTTCAACGCTGCTTTGACCATCATCGTTCCCTGGGTGGCAAACACCCCTCGGAACACTGGCAGCAGCTGGGCGTTGAGTTGCCGCGCTTGTTCGAGATCTCTCAGACGAAGGCGTCAAGAAGCGCTCGCACCTGAAGACCTGAGAAGTGCGTAGACGTCCCGACCACTCCGGCTCCCCCCACAGCCAACAGCGGCAGCAGGTAGGCGTCATCGCCTGCGTAATAGGTCAGCGTGCTGTTGGCGATCACCATCGAGGATGAGCAGATGTCCCCCTTGGCATCCTTGACCGCAGCGATCCTGGGATGGCCTGCCAAACGTATCAGGAGGTCTCCGGGATTGGAATCCCTGCACGATGGGGATGTCGTAGAGCATGATGGGCAGTTCACTGGCATCGGCCACAGCAGGAAATGCTCCTCGAGAGCGTCGACAGGTGGTCTGGAGTAGTAAAGGGTCACCACCAACAACCCATCGGCACCAGCCTCGGCGGCTTGTCTTGAGAGTTCAATCGTGTGGTGGTGTCGAAGGTTCCAACCCCAGCCACAACTGACGCACGGTCCCCGACCGCTCGATCACCGTACTCGAGCAGCTCCCTGCTCTCCTCATCGCTGGTGGTGGGCGACTCTCGGTGGTTCCGTTGATCACCAAGTCGTCTGTGTCCTGGTTGTCAACCAAGTGCTGGGCCAGCCGGGCTGCTTCTGTAAGATTCACTTTCCCGTCAGGCCCAAATGGGGTGATCATGGCGGTCAGCAGTCGCCCAAAAATAGGCTGTTCCGGACTTGCAGACATGGTTCAGGCCTCCTCGAAATTGACAAGGATTTCCTCGTCGTGGACGTTCCTCCGCCCAGTTCTTGTCAGTGTCGCTGAGCCCAATTCCCTGATGATGCGGCTGCTGTGACGAACCTCATGCAGCAACCGGCTGCACCGAGCACCTGCCACGCACTGCCCAGGTCCTCAGCACTCGCCACATGACTCATGCGGTTCAGGATAGAGCTTCCGCGGATAAGAGCATCGAACTGGGTAGAGTTGCCGTGTGACTCACATAGCTGATTCTCCCATTCCGGCACCGACGGCGGAGAGCTGGAGCTTCGCCGAGGCTCACTCCCCTCTTGCCGATGGCCTTCAGCAGGCCCGTTCGGAGGCCATTCAGGCTGGGCTCACACCGGTCAGTCCAGGCGTTGCATCCACTCTCACCGTCCTTGCCAAGACTGTGAATGCACGAACCGTGGTAGAGATCGGTACGGCCTTGGGCACCTCAGCGCTACCGCTGCTCGCTGGCATGACCTCCGACGGTGTACTGACGAGTATTGATTCCGAGGCGGACAATCAGCTTCCGGCACGAGTTTTCCTGAACGCGGCAGGCTACCCACCGTCACGTTGTCGACTGATCGCGGGCACTCCCGCTGAGATACTGCCAAAACTACGGGACGGCGCCTACGACATCGTCTTCATTAACGGCGACAAACTGGAATATGTCGAGTACGTGGCCGCTGCCCTGCGTGCTCCTGCGCTCGGCGGCTTCTCATCCTGCATGACGTGCTCTGGTACAACACCGTCGCCAACCCGAGCCGGGAAGGCGACGAGACGATCATCATCCGTGAGGCCCTTTGACGCAGTGCAGGGCGGTGAGAGCTATACGACCACTCTGCTCACCGTGGGGAACGGGCTGCTGGTGGCCGTCAAGAACCGAGCAATCAGATCCCGCTCAAGCTGAGTGGCTGCCCGGAAGAATCACTCTGAGACAGCCACTACGTTTTCTTTGCTCAGTCGCGTGGGACAACCTTGTCCTTGCCGACGACGATCACACCGCTAGGCGAGACGTGGAAACCTCGATCCCGGTCATGGTCGTGGTCGACACCGATCTGCGCCCCGTCCTCGACGAGAACGTGCTTGTCGAGGATGGCGCGACGCACCACTGCGTCTCGACCGACACGCGCACCAGTCCATCAGCACGGAATCCGAGACCTGGGACCACTCTATCGATGCGCACTATTCGGCCCCAGCACGGTACGATCCACCTCGCCGCCGGAAATGATGCATCCGGGATTGACGATGGAGTCCTCCGCCTTTCCGCGAGATGACGAATTTTGCCCCGGGCGCTTGGGACTGGTTCGTCAGCAACGGCCAGTCACTGTTGTAGAGTTGAACTCCGGATCTACGGAGACCAGGTCCATGTGGGCCTCATGGTAGGCATCGATCGTGCCGACGTCGCGCCAATAGTTGAGGTCCTTGTCCGTTGCCCCGGGAACCACGTTGTCCTTGAAGTCGTAGACCTGAGACTCGCCCCTGGGCCGTGAACCACGGGACGATGTCACCGCCCATGTCATGCTTGGCCGTCGGGTTCTCCGCATCGGCCCGGAGCGCTTCCACCAGCGCGTGCCGGGAAAAGATGTAGTTGCCCATCGAGGCGAATGACTCATTCGGTGAGTCCGGCAGCCCCCGGCGGATCGGCGGGTTTCTCCAGAAAGTTCTTGATGCGCTTGTCCTCGCCTGCATCAATGATGCCGAGCACTGGCCTCACTGCGGGGTACACGAATCCCCGCGACCGTACAGCCGAGTCCGGAATCGATGTGAGCATCCACCATCTGCTCGATGTCCATCCGGTAGATGTTGTCCGCGCCAAACACGACGACATAGTCGGGATTGGCGTCACGGATCAGGTTGAGCGACTGGTAGATGGCGTCAGCGGATCCCTGATACCAGCGGGGCCCAAACGCTGCTGAGCGGGAACGGGCGTCACATAGGCGCCCATGAGGGTTGAGAACCGCCACGTCATGGAGATGTGCCGGTCAGGGAGTGGGATTTGTACTGGGTCAGGGACCGCGACCTGGGTCAACCCAGAGTTCGCGAGATTGGACAAGACGAAGTCGATCAGCCGATAACTGCCTCGAACGGCACCGCTGGCTTGGCGCGATCGGAGGTCAGCGGCATCAACCTCTTCCCCTCGCCACCAGCGAGGACGATTGACAGGATCTTCGGGCGTGCCACCATGCTTGAAACCTAGCGCTTCACCGGGTCCCTTACAACAGCTCCGGGAAGATATCATTGCTGAGCATGAAACTGTCGCTGCTGACTCGTGAGTATCCACCATCGATTTACGGCGGTGCGGGGGTCCATGTGGCCCAGCTCGTCCCGCAGCTCAGGAAGTTCATCGACGTCGATGTTCACTGCATGGGAGAACCCCGTGACGGCGCCCTCGCGCATCCGGAATCCTGGCCAGCTGGGGCAAACGCGGCCCTGCGGGTACTGGGATCCGACCTGTCGATGGCTGCCGCCGTCGCCGAGGACACCGATGTGCTGCACTCCCATACCTGGTACGCCAACATGGGAGGTCACCTGGCAGGGCTGATGCTGGACCGCGCCCACGTAGTAACCTCGCATTCGCTGGAACCACACCGCCCCTGGAAGGCGGAACAGCTGGGAGGCGGGATATCGGGTGTCCTCATGGGCCGAGAAAACCGCCTTTGAAGCTGCCGACGCCGTCATCTCCGTGTCCGCGGGGATGCGCAAAGACGTCCTCGCCTCCTACCCGGATCTTGACCCCGACAGGGTTTTCGTGGTCAAGAACGGAATCGACACCGACGAGTTCAAACCGGACAACGGCACCGACGTAATGCAGGACTTGGGCGTTGACCTGGACCGTCCGACCGTGGTGTTCGTGGGTCGCATCACCCGCCAGAAAGGACTCATCCACCTGGTGCGGGCAGCCCAGCAGTTCGATCCCGAAAACCCAGGTCGTGCTGCTTGCAGGAGCTCCCCGACACCCGGAAATCGCTGCCGAGTTCGATGACGCGTTCTCGAAACTTCAAGCCCAAACGCAGCGCGCCCGTGATCTGGATGCCGGAGATGCTTCCCGGGCCTCCGTGAGACAGGTCATGACCCACGCAACAGTCTTCGCCTGCCCAAGCGTCTACGAGCCTCTGGGAATCGTGAACCTGGAGGCCATGGCATGCGAAACAGCAGTCGTCGCCTCCGCGGTGGGTGGGATCCCCAGAGGTTGTGGTGGACGGGACCACGGGCCTGCTCGTCCCCTACGACCCTGCCCAGGCAGCCGATCCCTGACTTCATCTCCGGCTTCGAGGGCAGACTTCGCCACCAAAGGTGAACCGTCTCACCAGCGACCCGCGCTTGCCGAGAAGTTCGGGAAAGCTGGAGAAGCAGCGTTGCATCGATGAGTTCTCGTGGGAGCAGATCGCGAAGGGAGACCATCGCGGTCTACGAGAAGGCCATTGCTTTCCACGAAATCGCTGAAGACTGAAGGTCGCCCGGGAGAAAGCTCCCGGGCGACCTTGTCAAAAGCGGATTCGGTCGTACTCAGCCAACGACGCCCTTTCAGGGCGTTGAGCAGATCGGTTGCCTCCGTGGCATTCATCTCAACCACCAGTCGTCCCCCGCCATCAACTGGAACGCGCATCACGATGCCACGCCCTCCTTCGCGACCTCCATGGGTCCGTCTCCCGTGCGGGGTTTCATCGCTGCCATGTGCCAAACCTCAATCCTTGGAGTCCAAGTGAACTCCTCCATTATTCCGCATCTGCAAAAGTCCTGATGCATCAGCCAGGCTGGGACTGACCGGGGACAGCGCCTCGAGACCAGCGGCGAGCCCGGCAGCAGGCTGCCCAGAACGCACACCAAGATTCCTCGACAATCCGATTGATCACTACATCAACGGCCTGCATGTCGTAGCCCCCGGCGACGACGTCGAACTGGGGAGGCTCCGGCGGCGGTTCCCGTTCGGCCTCTGCCACGAACCGGTCCACCTGCGCCTGCTCATAGCCCAACCGAGACAGTGGGAAGGCGTAGCTGCTTCACGAACTTCTCCCCGAAGGGAAGATCTGGGATGAAGGCCTTGGGCCTGTCATTCACTGGCTCAGGCATCTCCCCGAGCCGCCCGGTCCCTGCCCAGGCCGCCAGGGCGAGAACCACCATGAAAACTGCCCCGAAGACCCAGATCATGCGTCAGAGCCTACTGTTCGGATTCGGTCAGGAGATCCCATAGCAGCGATTGCCTCATCGACGTCATCGGTAAGAGTGATCAACTCCAGATCACTCAGGGCTGATGAACCCGCCAGCCTTGACCCGCTGTGGATCCACTCGAGCAGCGGCCCCCAGAAAATGACTTCCGAAACAGCACCACCGGGAAGTGGGTCACTTGCCGGTCTGAATCAGCGTCAGCGACTCGAACAACTCATCGAGGGTGCCGAAAGCCGCCGGGCATCGTGACGAATCCACGCGAGTACTTCAGGAACATCGTCTTGCGGGCGAAGAAATAGCGGAAATTGATGCCAAGCCCGACGTAGGGGTTGAGTCCCTGCTCGTGGGGAAGCTCAATCCCCAACCCCACGGATGTGCCACCCCCTTCGACTGCCCCTTTGTTGCCTGCTTCCATGATGCCGGGCCCACCACCAGTGATGATGGCGAACCCTCTTCTCCACGAGGCCCCGGGCAATCTGTTCCGCTGCGCGGTACATCGGATCGGTGGGACTGATTCGTGCTGAACCGAAGATGCTGACGGCGGCGGGAAGATCGTGGAGGGTGTCGAATCCTTCCACGAATTCGGCCTGGATACGCAGCACCCGCCACGGGATCCTTACTGGCCCCATTCGTCCCCGTCGGAGCCGAGAAGGGCCTCGTCGGCGGTCGGCACCCCATCGTGGGCTTGGCCACGCAGCACCACAGCTCCTTGACGGCGTTCGGTCATCGGGTTCCTCCTTCATGCAAGCCAGCGGCGGAGGCCGTCAGCGCAAATCCTCAGGTGTTCGGCTGGGCAGCGTTCGTCGTCACGGTGAGCCAGCGACGAATCCCCGGGGACATAGTTGACCGCAGGAATCCCGAGTGCGGAAAAACGGGACACATCGGTCCAACCGTACTTGGGGAGCGCCTCCCCACCGACCGCGTTGACGAACTCCCTGCGCAAGCGGTCGATCCAGCCGGGTCTGGCCGCCGGGGACAGATCAGTCACCTCGAACGTGTACCCGTCGAAGACCTCCCTCAGGTGCCCAAGAGCCTCGTCGAGGCTCTTGTCGGGCACGAACCGGTAGTTGATCTCTACCCATGCCTGAGGCGGAATGACGTTGCCCTGCCACTCCCACCGATGCGAACGGCGTTGAGACCCTCCCGATACTCCAGACCCTCCACATCGAGTCCTCCTCGGTTCGTAGGCGGCAAGCCGTGTGAGCAGGTCCGCCAGGCCATGGACCGCATTGTTTCCCATCCAGGCACGGGCGCTGTGGGCGGCCTTGCCTTCGATGGTGATTCTGATGCGGATGGTTCCCTGGCATCCTCCCTCGACCCGGGCTCCCTGTCGGCTCCATGAGGACCGCAAAAATCTGCCTCGAGGCAGGTCCGGGCGATTGTCCGCGAGCCGCCCGGACCGTTCAGGGAGGCGTCCACCTCCCTCGTGGTCGTAGAACACCCAGGTGACGTCGAAAACGGGGTTGATCGAGTTCGCAGGCAAGCTTCAATGCGACTGCCACCCCGCCCTTCATGTCCACGGTGCCCCTGCCGTGGATCACAACCCCTTCCGGAGTTTCCTCCACCGTGCTCGGAAGGTTTCCGGCCACTGGAACGGTGTCAAGATGACCGGCCACCACCACTCGCTGCCCGACCGAGCCGGGTCCGGGCCACCACACAGTCACCGTCGCGCACCACCTCAGAGATGAGACTGAGCGCGAAGCAGCTCTTCTACCAGGTCCGCAAGCTGCTTCTCGTTCCCGGAAACGCTCTCGACGTCAACGACGGAACGTAGCAGGGTAACAAGATCGGCGCGGGGTCAAGATTCATGGCTGCGAGCCTACTGCCACACACAGCGCATAACCAGGAAGCGCCCCATGACTGTAGGGGCTCGTTTGATCCGGGCAGATATCGACCGGAGATCCTCGAGATCATCGCTGCACCTGGGACCCGTCCGGGATCGTTGTCGCCCATGTTCACTACACTTGCCCGCATGACTGACGTTCCTCGCCAGGGGCTGGGGCTGGGGCCTCGCCACCATTCACGCCTCCGGTTCCGTTCTCGACGTGTTCTACCCGGAACCACGAGATCGGCGGTGAGGTCACCAGGGAGGCTCCCCGAGTCGTTGCTGGCAGCCCAGTTCACGGACGACCTGCGCCACGTCACCACGAAGGTGGTGCGCGTGGTCATCGACCTCGACGCCGCTCCCAAGAACACTGAGGACGCCTACCTGCGGCTGCACCTGCTCAGCCATCGCCTGGTCCAGCCACACGGGCTCAACCTCGAGGGCATCTTCAGTAAGCTGCCGAACAACGCCTGGACCAGTCATGGCCCGGTCCTCGTGGAGGATGTCGCTCGTCTCCGCACATCGCTTCGCGGCCAAGGCGAGACTCTGCTGGTCTTCGGCGTGGACAAATTCCCACGCATGACCGACTACGTCGTCCCCACAGGAGTGCGTATCGGGGACGCGGACCGGGTGCGGTTGGGGGCTCATTTGGCCTCCGGCACCACCGTGATGCACGAAGGGTTCGTGAACTTCAACGCTGGCACGTTGGGAACCTCCATGGTCGAGGGACGCATCTCCGCCGGGGTGGTCGTCGGCGATGGTTCCGACATCGGCGGCGGTGCCTCCATCATGGGCACCCTGTCCGGAGGCGGCAAGGAAGTCATCCGCATCGGTGAGCGCTGTTTGCTCGGAGCGGAATCCGGCGTCGGGATCTCGCTGGGTGACGATTGCATCGTGGAGGCGGGGCTTTACGTGACCGCAGGCACGAAGGTGGAGTTGCCCGACGGTCGCGTGGTCAAGGCCCGGGAACTCTCCGGCGTCCCCGGCCTTTTGTTCCTGAGGGATTCACAATCAGGGAAAAGTCGTGGTCAAACCACGTCAAGGCAGCACTGTTGAACTGAACGACGAACTGCACGCCAACTGACATGCGCAAGAAGACAGCAATACTCCTGGTTACAGCACTCGTGATAGTGGGCCTCCTCGGCTTCGGCGCCTGGAAGGGATACGAGTGGTTCATCACCCGCACGACTCCGAACGCCTGCTATCTGCAGGTCGCGGGTGGAGGAACCGCTCCGGCTCACCAACGAGCAGGCGAGAAACGCCTCCATCATCGTCGCAGAGTCATACAACCGTGGCCTGTCCGAGCAAGCGGCGGTGATCGCCCTCGCCACGGCGTGGCGGGAATCGGGACTACGGAACCTCAACTACGGCGATCGAGACTCCCTCGGACTGTTCCAGCAACGTCCCTCCTACGACTGGGGTACCGAGGAGCAGATCATGGATCCGTGGTACAGCTCCGGTCGGTTCTACGAGGAGCTGATCAAATTCGACAAACTGGGAGAGCACCGACGTCAACGACATCGCCCAGAAGGTGCAGCGTTCCGGGCATCCCCGAGGCCTACAGGAAACACGAAACCAATGCGCGTGCCCTGGCCGGAGCTTTCCGGGGCTCCAGGAGGGCGTCTTCGCCTGCATCAACCGGGACGCCAGCGGCACAGACCGCAGTGTCTTTGGACAAAGTGGTGGCAGCCGTTCCCGGTGTCAGCCTCCAGAACAACGGCTCCGAGCTGACCATGACGGCGAACGACGCTGATTCTGCCTGGTCGGTCGCTCATCTGGCCATCGCCAAATGCCACGGACCTCGGCATCGAGAAAAGTGAGCGTCGGTGGAAACGAATGGAAACAGGGGGAACGAACCTGGAAGGACGTCCAGCCGGTTTCTGGTAACTCGGTGACGGTGACCATGAAAACTCAGGTCGTGACCCACGCCGGTGTGAGATTGGGTGAGATCACACAGCCTCGGAGGAAAGCCCATGTTGCTAAACCGACGAACTCCTGATCCTCGCAGGTCTGGCGGTCGCTGCGGTGAGCGGTTGCTCAGTCGAATCCCCAAGGTGGAAATTCCTGACGGGAACCGCCACATACGTGGCGCAGAATTCAGACAATCCTCTGGCCAGGGTTGCCGCTACAGCCTCGCAACAGATCGGCTGGCGTCTGCTCGTGCAGGGCGATCGCACGAAAAACCAGCTGCTTTCCCCCGGCCTCGTTGTGTGCAGCCCTGGCCTTGGTCGGTCTCGGGGCCTCGGAGCCTCCGCGACGGGCCTGGACGAGCTGTTCGGGATGAACTCTGAGGACCGGGCGGTCGGCATTAGTACATTGCGGGCCGGTCTGGCGGACTACGCTGCTGGGAGAGCATCGATGCGAGGAACCCGCCCGAGAGCCGATCATCAATTTGGCGTCCCGCCTCTTGATCTGCAGTGACGTCCAGCCCACGTCTCCTTTCCTGGATGCCATCCGGAAACATTTCGACTCCTCGGCGAAGAAGGTGAAAGAACTCCGATGCCCAGGTCAGTCTGGATGCCTGGGCCAAGAAGAACTACTGCTGGGCTGATCGAGCAGTCAGGGAGCGGTGGATCACAATACCGCGCTGGTAGTGCAGGATGCCCTGCTGTTCGCCTCCCGCTGGGAAACGCAGTTCATCCGACGACACCCCGTTCACTTTCACTACCGGGAGCGGAGACCGTGGAGGTCAAAGGCCCTGTCGGACAGCTTCTTCGTCCCGGGTGGCCTCCGGACAGGGTTGGCAGGCTGTTCCGGCTGCCCTACGACGAAAACCTCGCCATGGATGTCATTCTCCCGGACCGGGGAATCCACCCGTTGACGTGGGACGCTCACGTGCTGCCGGAGACCCACGAGAAGCTGAGTGCGGCCCCCGAGGCAGAGTCAATGTCACCATGCCGCCCGCCGACCTGGCAGCGAAAACGCAACCTCAAGGAGGAATTCACACGGTTGGGGTGGACCTCGAGCATCTCGACGGCATCTTCGACGGCGCTGGAGCAAACCAGGCCGTTCAACAGGTGCGCCTCCAGGTGAATGCGAAGGGCACCGTCGGCGCAGCCTTGACGGAAGTCGAAATCCCTGTGAGCGCCCCGTGGACCCGCCGACCGCGCTCGTGATGGACCATCCCTACGTGATGCGGGTGCTGGATGTCCGTACGGGCTGGCCGCTGTTCCTGGTCGTGGTGCCTGATCCCGAGGCGAAAATGATCCGGTACCAGAACCGTCTGAACCACCCGGCACTCCGGACTCCAGCCGGAACCCGTCCCTGCCGTGATCAGTTGCTCTGAGGTTGCTCCCCCAGCCGGGCGGCGGCGGAGGCGATTCGCTCATCCGTGGCAGTGAGGGCGACGCGGACGTGGGAGGCTCCGGAGGTTCCGTAGAAATCCCCGGGGCAGCGAGAATCCCGCGCTGCGCGAGCCACGCGATGGTGTCCCCGGCACGGTTCACCGCGGGTGACCCATAGGTACAGCGACCCCTCAGGTCATCCACCCGGAAGCCTGCGGCCTCCAGGGCGGGGCGGAGCACGGCCCGCCTGGTCAGGTAACGCCGCCGCTGCTCCTCCACGTGTTCCTGATCGGCCAGCACGGTACGTCAGGGCGGCTTGGATCGGGCCGGGAACCATCATGCCGAGGTGTTTACGGGCCTGCACCAGGTCCCTGCACCACCACCGGATCGCCTGCGACGAACCCGGCGCGGTATCCGGCGGCATTCGAGCGTTTCGAATAGAGTGCACCGCCAGCAACCCGAGAGGTCGCCGTCGTTGACACGCGGATCGAGGACACTGATGGCCTCTTTCTCCCAGGCGAACTCCCCGTAGCATTCGTCGCTGGCCAGCACGGCCCCCTCACGGCGGGCAACCGCCACCCAGGCGCGCAGCTGCTCCGGGGCAAGGATGCGACCCGAAGGGTTGGCGGGCGAGTTCAACCAGACCAGCCTGGTTCCTGTCGGGATGGCACCGGGATCGTCGCAGGCCACGGGCCTGGCACCGGCAGCCCGGGCCCCCACCTCATAGGGTCGGGTAGGCGATCCCGGGATGGACCACGACATCGCCTGCCCCCAGACCGAGGAAGGTGGGCAGCCAACCAACCAGTTCCTTCGTGCCGATCACGGGCAGCACGGACTCGTGCCGCAGGCCGCGCGCGTTCCATCGGCGTTCCAGGTAACCGACTATGCCGTCACGCAGCTCCGGGGTGCCCCACACCGTCGGGTACCCGTGGGCATCCGACGCGGCGGCCAGTGCCTCCTTGGCGATTTCTGGGGTGGGGTCCACCGGGGTTCCGACGGACAGGTCCACGATCCCGCCCGGATGTTCTCCAGCCACACGCCGGGCCTCCGCCAAGGAGTCCCAGGGGAAATCAGGCAATTGCTTTGCCAGAGACATCATTCGCCCTGCGGGAGGGAGCTGCTCCACCGTCGGATGATCCTGGTCAGCAGGGGCCAAGTCGCGCAGCCCCGCCGGGTGAACCGAGGTTTTCAAAGAACTGAGCGTTGATGTCAACGTATTCCTCCTGATCCTCAGGCAGGTCGTCCTCGTAGTAAATGGCCTCCACTGGACACACAGGTTCACACGCCCCGCAGTCCACGCACTCCTCGGGATGAATGTAGAGCATCCGGTTGCCCTCGTAGATGCAATCGACGGGACATTCTTCCACGCAGGCCCTGTCCTTCACGTCAACGCACGGCAAGGCAATGATGTAGGTCACTTCACTCCTTCTGGTTCTTCCGCAAGAAGCTTAGCGCGCGGCACCGGATTCAGCTGCGTCCCACGGCCTCAGGAACCGCAGGTGACCTTGTCCCCAGCGGAGTAGGTCCACGAGTAGTCCTCGGTTTTTGCCACCTCTCCGTTCTTGTAGAACAACCGCTTCCAGGTGGCCGTGAAGCCCTGAATAGATTCCTGGGGCTCGCAGCCCGGGGTGTTCACGACGCGCTCTCCACCCGAGTAGTAATTGGATTTCACCGGTTCCGTCGACTCCACTTTGTCCCATGTCGGGCGGGACCAGATCCGGAAGGTGAGGCTTCCCTTGCCACCCGATGTGGATGGGATGTTCACCCCTTGAGATATAGGCCCGGGTAATCGGTGTTGTTCTTGAACTTCATGTCGAAGCTGCCGTAGTAGATGGTGGCTTCGCGACCCGCCGGATAGCGGGGAAAATACAAGCTGTGGGGTCGGTGCTCGACATCTTCGTAGCCAGCGAAGAAACCGGCGTTGTACATGGTGGTCGCGGCCTGGGAGATGCCACCACCGGATTCCTTGACCAGTAGGCCACCATTGATGACGTAGCCATCAGTGAAACCGTTTTCCGGGGTACGGGGTCCTAGGGTGTCGTTGAGGCTGAATGTCTCGCCGGGAAGAAGCACCTTGCCGTTGATGAGCTCTGCTGCTCGTCCCAAATTCTTGTTCCGGTAGTCAGCATGCGGGGTACTCGGTGGTGAATTCCCCGATCACCTGGGTAGGGTTTGAGGGCTTCCGCCTGCTCGGTGGAGAACTCCGCAGACCCTTCAAGCACTTCAACTGTGGTAGTCCGGGCCTCACCGCTCTGGACCGCGGCCTTGGTGACGCCTTCTGCCAAGCCTTTCATGTCGACCTGCTGGCCACCCTCGGCAGGAACCACCTCGATGGTTTCGCCCTTGAGTGTGTAACTGGCATTCTTACCCGTCACCAAGCCAAGACCGGCACGGGCCTCGGCGGTCACCTTCAACAGCTGCTCCGGGCTGAGGTGCGGGACCAGCTTTGCCGTCCTCGACCAGGAAGGTAGTGACCGCTGCGATCTGTTCTGGACTCACCTGGAAACTCTTGTCACGAACCCGCACCGTGACGGGACCAGAAAGCGCTGGAGTCGCGAAACTCGCAACTGCCTCGTCCACCATTGCTGACGTGACGGCGGGAGGTTGTGCCTTCGTAACGACCGCAACCTCACGGGTACCAGATTTCATAGCATCGGCGACTACCGTGCTGGTGGCATCCACGTCCAGGACCACCGCATCGGTGGATTCGGTCCGGCTGATCGCGCCGTCCGCAAAGGCGAGCGTGGCGTCAGTGCCCTCAATCGTGAAGACCGGGGCATGGGTGGTCAGCGTCTTTTTGAGTTTCTCGGAATCGACACTCTTCGGCAGTTCCGTCGGGCCACCGCCCACCAGGTCTTGAACACGTCAACCGGATTCAGGCTCGCTCCCCAGCCGCTTTCACGGCACCCGCATAGTCAACGCTCAAGCCGCTGTCCATAGGCGTGAGTTCAACAGTGTGCTCTTTGTCGTCAGTTATGGTCACAGCCGCCTCGTACCGAGACCCCAACTCGGTGCGCAGCCGCTGCTCTGCTTCGGCAGGATGCAGCCCACCGATCGCCACTCCTTCAACTGTGGTGTTGGCCGGCACCTTGTCACCAGCCATGAGATAGGCCGCCGCATAGGCGCCTCCCAGCAGCACGACGAGTCCCGATGCCACTTCCTATCAACCATTTCCTGCGCCGCGATGGGGGTTTCTTGCTGGTCAACTCCGGTCCTTCTCTTGTCACTGCTCATGGGGAATGAGCCCGCCCCATGGTACGCGAGTAGGCTGTCACGTTGGCCGGGGGCCACAGGAGGGAGACGACGTGGGACTCAGGACACGGCTGAAAGCAGCCGGATTGCCCCGTACTGCATGGGTATTGGCAACCACGACCTTCCTCATCGCCGTCGGCTTCGGGGTCGTGATCCCGGTACTGAGCCCCTTTCGCACGCACCTTCGGGGCCGACAACTTCCAGCTCGGGCTGGTGGTATCCATGTTTCGCCCTGATGCGGCTGGTCAGCAGCCCGTTCGTCACCCGAATCGGGCAGGCCATCGGGGAACGTAACGCGCTCACCCTGGGAATGGTCATCGTGGCCATCACCACCTTCGGGGTGGCGTTGTCCCCCAACCTGTGGTGGATGATAGCGGTGCGGGCCCTTCGCGGAATCGGCTCCGCGATGTTCACCATTGCGGCCATGAACCTGCTGATCTCCACCACGCCACAACATCTGAGAGGACGCGCATCAGGCCTGAACCAGGGCGGTTTCCTGCTCGGCAACATGGCCGGCCCTGCCATCGGGGGTCTGCTGGGTTCGATCTCCCTACATGCGCCTTTTTACTTCTATTCCGGGATGTTGGTGGTGGCCGGGTTGTTCGCTCTGCTGCTGCTCCCGGCAAGATGCGACCCTCTGCCGACCGCATCGAAAGGAACCCCAGACACTCCGGGAGACGTCGCGGGACATCCGCTACCGGGCCGCCTGTCTTCTCGGATTTGCCCAAGGCTGGCAGTCGATCGGAGTGCGCGCCACCCTGATCCCGGTGATCATCACCGAGACATACGCCTTGGAAACCGGGTGGACTGGTATGGCCTTCGCAATCGCGGCGGTGTTCCAGGCCGCGGCGCTGACACCGGCGGGGTTGGCAACTGACCGGATCGGTCGCAAACCCGTCATGGTGACGAGCGGATTGGTGTGTGGCCTGTCGGCCATCGCCATGCCCTTCGCGCCAGGGATCTGGGTGCTCATCCCGCTGCTGTGCATCTACGGGATCGGTGCAGCCATGCAGGGGCACCGCGCCCCACCGCCGCAGTGGGCGACGCCTCAGGGTGGACGTGGCGGCACCCCGGTCGCGGCCTACTCCATGATCGTCGACCTAGGGGCGATCATCGGGCCCATCGCCGTCGGTCGTCTGGTGGATGTCACCAATTACCAGGTGGGTTTCGCCGCCGGTGGTGCGCTCCTGTTGCTGGGCAGTTTCACCGCTTCCCTGATCCCGCAGAAACTGGACCGATCTTTCCTGAAACCACCAGCTCCCGAAGATGGCAGCGACTGAGAGGTCAGTGCTCGAATTCGATCCCCAGGGCCTTCAGGAGGGGCCAGGATTCGAGACGGACTCAATTTCAGTCCCTTCGTCCGGTTCTCCCGGGGATCGAACACGTAGCCGAAAGGAGCCAACGAGGCTGGCCCCTTCGAGATCGGTCTGGTTAAATCTGGTCCCCTGCAGATCGCAGTTGTTCATCCCAGCATTCGTGAGCCGAGTCTCGGAAAAAAATCCGCCTCACGGATCGAGACAATCGCTAAAACTACACCGCGCCAGCTCTGCGCCCACGAACCAACAGAAGTCCATGTTGCAGCGCACGAACTCCAACGGACACGCAGCGAACCTGTTGACATGTGCCAGCGCCCAGTTGATCCCGGAGAGCTTCGCGCCGGTGAACCTGCACTCCCCAGGTTGGCATCCGTCAGGTCTGCACCGGAGAAGCTGCAGTCCTCGAAACTGCACTCGTTGAAGGACGCACCGATCAAAACCGCCTTTTCCAGGTTCACGCCCCTGAAAACGCAGTTCTCGAACTCGATACCCCGCAGCCCTCCGCCGGGCAGGCTTCCCTCGATCGTGGCCTCGATCACCGGCCCGGAGCGGGTGCCTGCCAGTTCCGCCAGGGACAGCGCGGGGAGCCATGTCAGCGCACTTTGATGCTCAAGGGCAGGCTCAGTACGCCATGGATCGGGAGCCCGATCAAGTCGGCAGCTCGCAGTCAGCAGATCGTCAACCGTCGGAATGGCAACCCGAGCAGACTCAGTGCGATGTTCGCTAGAGCGCGCGGGGATGATCCTCTCCAGCACGGAGCCGACACCGATCCTGACCGGCGTGGCCTCCTCGGGGTCGATATCCGCCAATGCGCAGGCGCGCCGCCAGGACAGAGCTCCAGTCCCCGACATGATCTACCAAGCCCCGCTCGCAGGCATCGGCTCCGCTCCACACCCTGCCCTTTGGCCAGCGATTCCAGGTGTTCGTAATCCATGGCGCGGTCTTGCGCCGCCAGGGTCGTGAACTGCTGATAGATGCGATCGAGTTCGACATTGAGGCGATCCCAGTCCTCGGAGGAGAACTCCGTGGCTGAGCTGAGCATCCCTGACGCCGCCCCAATCCGGATCGGTTCTCGCTTCAGTCCCAGTTTCTCGTAGAGCTCACGGGTCACGAACTTGCCGGCCAGAACGCCGATGGAACCCTGTCAGCGTGGTCGCGTGGGCGACTATTTCGTTGCAGGGCATCGAGACGTAGTAGCCGCCAGAGGCAGCCATGAGCGCCCATCCGAGCCACCACGGGACGACCGGACTCGCGTAGCCGCAGGATGCTCCGACGGATGAAGTCGGAGGCGACAGCCGACCCACCAGGGACTGTCGACCTCGAACAGCACCGCTTTGATCTGATCGTCACGCAGGACAGCCCGGAAGTGTTCGTCCACCACATCGGCGCCGACGCTGGGGCCTGTGAAGTTTCCGGGACGCCCCCGGCCGGTCTCGATGGGACCACGCAGGCTGACAACCGCGACCTTTGGTCGGTCCCTCTGGAACGCTCTTGCAAGGTTGGGGCGCGGCTGGTAGCGAGATACATAGAGCAGATCGTCAGGGTTTTGCTGCCCAATCGGCGAGCGCCCTGGCGTAGGCCTCGTCGCGGTAGCCGATCTGGTCAATGAGACCCATTTCCTTGGCACGTTCCGGCACCACCGGGGAGTCATTGACGGCCTCCCACACGGTTTCCAGCGCCACTCCCTCGGCGCCTGGCGATGACCGCCACGGTGTCGTCCACAGCGGACTGGGCCAGGCGTTGGGTCATCTCCCGGTTGGCTTCGGTGATCTCAGGCGCCGCGAACTGGTCTGCTGCGGTCTTGTACTCGTGACGCTGTCCGAACTGCGGAGTGACCCCGGCCTTCTCCAGCAACCCACGGAAGAGGGTGATGTCGACCTCGACGCCGCCGATGCCAAAGTCCCACCGGTGGGCTGGAGCCAGATGGTGCGGCATGCTGTGGCGAGCTTGTAGGCGGCCAAGGAGTTGCCGAGTTCCCCGAACGACTCGGCCCACGCCATGGTCGGTCGTCCCGCCCCGAAGGTCTCAATCAGCTGGGCGATCTCGTCCATCACTGTCATCGGCTGGCCGCAGTCCACGGCGTGAACGATCAGCCCGGCGACACGCTCATCTTTGCGCAGCCTCGAGGTGTTCGCGAAGGTCGCTGACCGCAGTCGCACCCACCACCTGAAGCATCTGCAAAGGGGTTCCGCGGGAAAGGTCTCCAGCACCCCCGAGCAAGGTCAAGTTCGAGCACAATGCGCCGGGTGGAGCGTGGCAACTTGTCGAAAGAAGGACTTGAGCACCATGTGACAAGCCTACCGACAGCCACCAACGCTCCACCCGAGAAACAGCTCCGGGACAGAGCTCTCAGAGCACCGAACGGGCCGTCTTGATCACGTTCTCGACGGTGAAACCGAGACTCTTCGAAAGCACCTCACTGCAGCGGAGGCCCCGAAATGCTCGATGCTGATGCTGGCCCCGGCATCACCGATGTACCTACCCCATCCCATGGCGATACCGGCCTCGATGGAGACCCGAGCCTTCACGTCCTTAGGGCAGCACCGAATTGCGGTATTCGGGGTCCTGCTCATCGAACCATTCCATGCAAGGCATGGACACCACACGGGTCGGGATGTTGTCCTCCTCCAGCTTCGCGGCAGCCTCAAGTGCCAAGGAAACCTCAGAACCGGATGCGATCAGGATCAGCCTTGGCTTGTCGGAGGCTTCCTTCACCACATAGCCGCCACGGGCGACCCCCTCCGCGGAGGGTACTCGTCGCCACGGGCAACGATGCGCAGAGTCCTGGCGGGACAGGGATAATTCCTGCAGGGCGATCAGTACGACGCAGGATCTCGCCCCACGCGACCGAGGTCTCATTGGCATCCGCGGGACGAACCACGTCCAGGTTGGGGATGGCACGCAGTGATGCGAGGTGCTCCACAGGCTGATGCGTGGGACCGTCCTCGCCGACCCCGATGGAATCGTGACTCCACACGAAAGATGGAGGGTAGCTTCATCAAACGCTGCCAGCCGAACCGCAGGGACGCATGTGAGTCCGCGAACACCATGAACGTGCCGCCGTAGGCCGGGTCAGACCCGACAGGACAATACCGTTGATGATGCCGCCCATCGCATGCTCACGGATTCCGAAGTGGATGGTGCGCCCGTAAGGGATTTCCGGGCCAGTCCTCTGCCTGTCGAGCATCGGGTAGGAAGCTTGGCTCATCCTTCATGGTGGTGTTGTTGGAGCCCGCGAGGTCAGCGGAACCACCCCACAGCTCCGGCAGCTGAGACGCCAGCGCGGACAGCACCTCCCGGAAGCCTTGCGGGTTGACATCATGCCCTCTTCGAAGACCGGAAGTTTCAGGTCGGCCGGGAGCTTACGGGGGCGGACCCGCTCCAGCAGGACAGCGCGCTTCGGATTATCGGCCTTCCACGCCTCGAACCTCTCGTCCCATTCGGCACGATCCGCCTTGCCTCGAGATGCGGCGTTGGCGCGGGCGTGGGCAACGGCCTCCCTCGTCGACCGCGAACGGCTCGGCGGGAAAACCGAGTTTTTCCTTGAGGGCCGCGATCTCCTCTGCCCCGATCTTGGAACCGTGGATGGCGTGATGCCCGGCCTTGTTCGGCAGCGGCCAGCCAATGATGGTGTCCAGTTTGATGATCGAGGGTTTGTCCCTCGACGGCCTTTGGCCGCCCGGATGGCCGAGAGCAGCGCGTCGAGGTCCTCCTTGTATCCAGTTCCACCGTTGGTCCAGTCGACCTCCTGGGTATGCCAGCCAAGCGCGTCGTAACGCCCCAGGACATCCTCGGTGAAGGCGATGTTGGTGTCACCTTCGATGGTGATCCGGTTGGCGTCATAGATCACGATGAGATTGCCCCAGATCCTGGGTGGCGGCCAGTGACGATGCCTCCGCAGCCACGCCTTCTGGAGACAGCCGTCCCCGACGAGACAGTAAACGAAGTGGTCGAAAACCGACTTTACCCTCGGGCGCGTCCGGATCGAACAGACCGCGTTCCCTGCGCGCGGCCATCGCCATGCCGACAGCGTTGCTGATGCCCGCCCAAGGGGCCCGGTGGTGCACTCGACGAACCGGGTGTGGCCATACTCGGGATGCCCCGCGCACTTGGCTCCCCAGGTTCGCAGCGACTTCAGGTCATCGAGTTCGAGATCAGCACCGGCCAGGTAGAGCTGACAGTACTGGGCCAAGGATGCATGGCCGATCGACAGGACGAAAGCGATCGCGACCAAGCCAGGTGTCGTCGGTCGGATCCAATTTCATGATCTTCTGGTAGAGCAGATACGCAACGGGGGCCAGCGAGATCGGGGTACCGGGGTGGCCGTTGCCGACCTTTTCCACGGCATCAGCGGAGAGATCCTTGCCGTATCAACGGCTCGGGTGTCCAGTTCTGTCCAGTCAAGGGTCATGTTCTGTCCTTTGAGCTCCTGAGGAACGGGGCAGCTGCGCCCGCAGTCCCACACTATCGGGTTGTTAACGTGAACACCTGCGGTGGATCAGGTGTCGGCGACGTTGATGGAGAGCCCGGTCCATTGGGGCAGCGAGGTCAGCGAGGCCCCCTGCTCTGCATCGGTTACATCATCATCCGGGGAAACCGTCCCAGGAACCGATCCGGGCGTTACGGGGCGGATGGTTTCCCCAGCGCCTCAGCGGACGAGGCGTCCGAGGTCAGAACCACCTTCGGAATCGTGGGTGCGGATCTCAGCCATGGCTCGGAGTTTACTGGGACTCCCCGATGATCATTTCAGGGGTGGCTCAGCGGACCACGGGAACACGATCCAACGGTCGGTGCGCCTCCAGCAGAAATCCGGATTCACGATCGTGGTCGGTTTGGCATAGAACACTGCGCTTCGAACATCAGCCCCGAAACCACGCAGCAGCTTCACCACCAGCGAGAGGGTGCGCCCCGAGTCCGCGACGTCGTCCACCACGAGAGTTGCCTGTCCGTGATTGATTCGGTGTCCAGCATGGGGGCCAGTAGAACCGGATCGGGGAGGGTTTGTTCAACGTCGGTGTAAAACTCGACGTTGATAGCGTCGGCGAGTTTCACCCCGAGCCGATAGGTAAGCTGCACCTGCTGGAATCATGCCTCCCCTAGCGATGGCGATGATCACCGAAGGACGGAAACCGGATTCGTGTACCTGGAGCGCGAGGTCGTCGGCGGCCTCCCCGACCCCTTCCCAGGTGAGCACCTCTCTACCCGCATGGTCGCTGGCGTCGCCGTGATAAACCATGGCGGAATGCTATCGGCTCAATCGAAGCGCCGGGTGACGAACACGACGTCCAGCCAGCGTCCAAATTTCCTGCCTACCTCCGGCAGCACGGCCGACTCGATGAATCCCAGGCTCTTGTGAAAGGCCCGGGAGGCCATATTGTCCGCATCCAGGACACCGACCATGATGTGGACCCCGCGACCCCGAGCATGGTCAAGAAGAGCGCCAGAAGCATCCGACCGACCCCGTTGGAACGCCTTCCCTCGGCCACATACACGGAGTGCTCAACGGTGTGGAGATAGGCCGCCTTGTCGCGGAACGACCCGTAACTGGCGAAGCCGACCACCCTGACCATTCTCCTCGAGGACCAGGACAGGATGTCCCTGGTTTCGCAGCCGCTCAAACCAGGCGGCGCGCTCCTCGAGAGTGACCAGCTCGATGTCATAGGAGGCGGTGGTGGCAACCCCACCCTCGTTGTAGATCTCCACGATGGCTGGGAGATCCTCATGATTGGCGGAGCGGATCACGGGAGGCATGGATTCATACTAGAGCTCACCACAGACCCTGCAACGACATCTCGAAATCGGAAACCCGAAAAACAATCGAACACCCCTCACCCGCGGCCAGGAAATTCCCATTCCCACTGCCCAGGCGACATTGAAATGGAGCCCAAGCAGGAACGAAAGTCATCATCGCGCAGGTTAACCTTTGACATTGTTTCCGTGCTCGTACGCACGTCTGGCCGAACCACGAACCCGACCGCCGACCCAATCTGACAGCAACACCTTCTCAAAGCACAAGATCCTCAACATCCGATTCGCGAGAGAAAAGTATGGAAGCTCGAGAGGATCACCTCAGCCCGACATACGATGGCCTCGCCCTGAGAAAATTCACCACGAATCTCAATATCTTTCCCATCGATTGGACATCGAGCATGAAACAAAACCTCACAGGCTCCTCGGCATCCGCCAGCACCTCGAGCTCTTCGCCTCCACCATGGCAGTCGAGCAGGCAGAACAATCCACCGAGACCATGGATGACGCCCTCGGATCAGCCGCCATGGGGACCCTGCCCAATTCCGACGATTCGTGCACGTAGAGCAGCTGACCGATGAAACTTTCCAGAGAAACAAGGGGTGAAATCTGAGCTGTTGCGATAGCAATCGTTGGCTCCTGGATTGCGATCGGCATTGTTGCATGGTTCGTTCCTGGTTTCTACCAGCCATTGTGGATCATGGTTTTCGCACCGATCCCAGGCACACTGGGAATGCTCCTCGGAATACGTTGGCGGCGACAACACTCCCACGACACAAATAACTCCAGCAAGGCCGAAATTCCTGACAGCAAAAACGGCAACTCGGGCACAACGAAAGCACTCGGCGGAAAGTTATCTTTTTCTTTTACTTGCCTCGTCTCCCAGAGAGGTATCTTCGATCAGCCCCCGCTCCCCACATGCGACCGGAACCCGAGAACGTTGTGCCCTCCGTTGTGGCCAGACATCTGTCTGTGATCAACTACCTCGCCAGGACCTTCCCCTACACGACCCGTATGGGTTTTCACGTGCAACAGCAGTATTCGACGGTGAGAAAAAGCCCATCAGCGCTACTGGTCATCCAACTGCGCTCCATCCTTTCAGCGCTTTCCGCTCATCACCGCTAATTATGCCTTCGCAGCTTTTTTTCTGCGGAGACCCAGCCCACCAGATCACCTTTGTTGATCGCGAGGGCGATCATCTCGGGGAAGGCGTCGGGGGTACAGGCAAATGACGGGATGCCATGACGGCCAGTTTGCCTGCCACATCGTGGTTGTAGCCAGGGAGTACCATCGTCGTCCAACGCCAGCAAGGTCACCATCGTGACCTGCTGCTGGAATTGACCCATCCGACGCAGCATCTGTTCAGGATTGAAGTCATAGAGGTCACTGATGAGGACCATCACCGTCTCGCGGGGGCGCTGCACCAGGTTCTCGCAGTACGCGAGAGCCTTGCTGGTATCCGTGCCGCCACCGAGCTGGGTGCCAAAGATGACATCGACAGGGTCGCTGGGCTGATCGGTGGATCCACGACCGATGTGTCATAGACCACGAGGCGAGTTTTTACTGCCTTAATGGAAGCCAGCACGGCTGCGAAGATGCTGCGCATAGACCACCGACGTCGCCATGGAACCCGACTGGTCAGCCACCAGCACGATCTCCCTCTGGAAACCGGTCTGTTTGCGTCCATAACCGATGAGCCGCTCAGGCACGACAGTGTTCAATTCGGGAAGGTAGTTGCCCAGGTTTGCAGCGATCGTTCGTGACCAGTTGATGTCATTCAGGCGGGGCCGGTTGGTGCGAGCAGCAGTTCAACGCGCGAACCGCTTGCTGCACCTTGTCGGCGAGTTTTCTCTTCCACCTGCTGACCACCCGGGATACAACCTCGCGGGCATCGGGCCTGGCCTTCTGCGGCATGACCCGCCCTAGGCCGGCCAAGGTGGCCACCAGGTGCACTCGGCCTCAACGGTCTCCAGCATCTCAGGTTCCAGCAGTAGCTGCTTGAGACCCAGCCGGTCTATGGCATCAGCCTGCATCACCTGCACCACCCGCGACGGAAAATAGGTGCGGATGTCACCAAGCCACCGTGCCACCCTCGGCACCGAGGCACCGAGCCCGGCATGTCGTTTCTGCCCGTCGCCGCTCTGGTTGTCGCAGAGGACGGCAGAGGCAGCATCCATGGCGGCATCCTGTCGGGACAGGGTGCCTCCGGTACCTTCTGGGAGGTTCCCAGAAGCAGCCGCCAGCGCCGGTCGCGTTCGTCGTTCATCGTGCGCTCTCAAGATCTCGTCGACGGTTGCGAGTACCGCCGTGAACTCGGTCAGGTCCACTTCCTCCTCGGCCACCGGGTCGGTTCCGTTGAGGTTCGCGACCTTCTCCGCCAGGGGCCCGCCGTTCGGGCCGTTCCCAGCCACCGAAAGCCCGCCAGAACCACCGGGAGCACGTCGGTAAATGATTCCTCGACAGCCCCATCACCCAGGTGTCACACACTTTCAGAAGAGCCGGGGAGTGGAGCAGCAGCAACGAGCTTCCGACAGCACCCCTCGGCCCAGGCAGCCTGCTCACCTGGTGTATGACCTCCCGACAGGGCCAACGACAATCGCTGTTGCACCTCGTCGACTCCCAGCTCTCCGCTGTCAAACAACAGTCTGATGGGGCGTCCGGCCAACAGACCGGGAAGGTCGTTGCGATCGGTCGCAGCCAGCAGCGTGCTCCGCCACAGCTGTTGGGCGTGTTCCCCAAACAGCCCGACTGCGGCATTCACTTATCGATCAGCTTCAGGTACCGATCGGCTGCTTCCGGAGCCAACCCGCGCAGAGCAGCAGGAAAACCCGCGCAGGCCCGCCCCAGGATGGCCGCGACCACATCCCCAGACGTCCCGCGTCGGTGCCACGCACGTCACCGTAGCGATAGCCTGCACGAGATCGGGAAGCGCCTCCAGCAGCCGCGCGACATCCGTTTCAGCCGCTGCCCGGACGTCGGCCGCAGCAGCTCGGGCATGGCCGCAGGCAGGTCGGCGGTCAGCGCCCCGTTCACTCCCAGGTAACCAGCCCAGGTCACTGACATCGTCCAGAGCCTGGCCGCCGCAGCGACCTCAACGGTGTTACCCCCAGCGCGACGCGTCCACGACCGCGACGGAGGTTCCGGTTCCCACAGCAGACGCCAGGTTTCCTTGAGATGTTCCGGTGCCGGAACTTCCGGTGGGCCGGCCCCAGTCGATGCCGAGGATCCTCAGGCGCCTGAGGAAACAGGATCTGGCAAGTCCGTTTTTCCTTGCGCAGGTCGAGCTCGAGCTCCTTCTCGGTGGCCTCCTGGTGTGAGTCTGAGCCGTCGCGCGGTCGCCGTGAGGTCCGCATCGAGCGAGTGCGGGCACATCATCAGGCACCTCCCAAACAGTTCACCGACGATTGCCTCCCGGGTGACCAGGTTGAGGGCCACGTCGCTTCCCTCACACAGCACCGCCAGGGTAGCCTCCTGCACCTCGGGCGGCCCGGGCATGGGGCGACCGCGCAGCACCGCGAGGGGCATCAGCCAGCCGAACGCCCTCGATGACATGTGCGGACGAGGTGGGCGGGTCGTGTTCACGCAGCACGGCACCAACATGGGTCAGCCAGCGTTCGACTCAGGACGGTCGGGGGCGGCGAACGGGTGGTGGTACCAACCGGGGAACGAACCCGGCCCCGTAACCGGAGGCGGCGGCCAGCCTCCCGTGGGACCACGGCACCCAGGTGAGCTGGGTTTTCACCTTCGGTAGCTGTTTCAGCAGCGCGTTGTCCGTCGGCCACCTTCACCTTCGCGGTCAGCGCCGGGACGTGATGGGCCCCGCACACCACCGCGATCTTCTCGTGGGCGCGTTTCGCCGCTCGCAATGCCTTGCGCATGTGTGCCCTCGCGCAGCGGGTCTCCTGGTCATCGTCGCCGTTCTCGCGGACCGCGGCCATGGCCCTCGGCGATCACTTCGAAGACGTCCTCGTCACGCTGCTCGACGAGGTCCTCCCACCAACGTTCCGGGTCGTCGTGCCCGGCGGCCCCGGCCAGCAGGCTCAACGGATCTGCTTCCACCGTGCGTTCGTCCGGGGCGGGCGAGGCCGAGCGAGCTGGGAAGGTCGATGAACGACGCGGGACGGGAGTGCATGTGGCCCAGTCGAGGGCCTGCCATTCGGGCGAGAAGGTGGCGAACAGCCAAAAACGCGGCCCTGGATGGTTCGCCGACCACCCACGCCAGCAGCGCGACCGGGGGTTTCAGGCCTGCCACGTGGGGAGACCATCGCGTCGGCGTCCGCAGGGGGCCCTCGATGAGGATCGCGTCGGGGGGCGGAAGTCGTCGAGGGCCCGCAGTAGGGACCGGGCCGATCGGTCCGTGGTGACGGATCCGTAGATCGAATCTCGCTCATGGGCGGGCCTCGATCACCGCGCCACCTGACGGCGGGCACGATAGAAGTCGCTTCCAGTCGGCGCGTTCCCACCACCGTCTGGAGGTATTCCTGCCAGATCACCTGGTCAGCCACCGGATCCTTCACAACCGCCCCGACGATACCCGCGCAGCATCCTCGGCCCGCAGCACACCGTCGCCGAGTGCGCGGCCAACGCCAGCCGTTGGTCACCACCGCGAGATTGCCTCGGCGGCGCTGAGGGGTGGCGGACGAGGGGTTTTCAGAGAGGTCTTGTTGTCCTCGGTGTGTCCCTGCCGCAACTCTCGGGAAGACCGTCACGACGCGACGGATCTCGGCGATCGCGTCCGTGGCATCAGGGCAGTTCAGGGAACGTCCAGCTCGGCGACACGGCTTGGTGACAATCCTGAGTTCCTCCTCGGCACTCGAAGGCAACGGCGGCACGACGGTGTTGAAACGACGCCGCAGCGCGCTGGAGATCGTTGACACCGCGGTCCCGGTCGTTGGCGGTGGCGATCAGGTTGAATCCGGCGCGAGCCTGCACCTCCATGCCCAGTTCCGGAACGAGGCGGTGTCTTTTCACTGAGAGTGGTGATCATGCCGTCCTGGACATCAGAGGGCATCCGGGTGAGTTCCTCGACCCGGGCGATGGTGCCACGCTCCATCGCGGTCATGATCGGCGAGGGCACCAGCGCCGCCTCCGAGGTCCCTCCGCGAGCAGGCGGGCGTAGTTCCAGCCGTAGCGCACGGCCTCCTCGGCGGTGCCCGCGGTGCCCCTGCACCAGCAGGGTCGATCGCCGGAGACCGCCGCTGCCAGGTGCTCGGAGACCCACGACTTGGCGGTGCCCGGCACCCCAACAGCAACAACGCCCGGTCGGTGGCGAGCGTTGCCACGGCGACCTCGATCAGCCGTTGGTTTCCCACGTATTTTGCAGGGTGATCTGTGTCCCGTCGGGCGAGGTCGCACCCATCGAAGTGCTGCACCACTGCCCAGGGTGAGAGCCGCCAATTCGCCGGACGTGGCGTTGTCGTCGACCTTCGCCATGAGCATCGAGCTCATGGGCGAAGGCCTGTTCGGCGTGTGGGCGAAGCACGGTTTCAGATCATCTGGGCTCCTTGGTGTGGGCGATGGATTCGTGGATGCTGTGGCGCAGGGGTCAGGGCGGCGACGGCGTCGCGTACGGCGCTCTGACCGGGGTGTGAGAGGTCGGGATCTTCCTTCAGCGCCGTGAGACGTTCCAGTAGCTCGGGAATCTCTTGGGGATCGGTCGAGAACGCCGAGTTGGGTGGCAGCCTGGTGACCACCGGTTTTGGCGTTCACGCAGGCCCGGATACCATCTACGACTGCCCTGGTCGCCTCGGGACCGAGACGCAGCCCGTCCTGCTGCTGCAACCGGCGACACATGTCGGGGAATTGTGTGAGCGCAGTGGGAACGGATCGCATCCGCCAGGAAGGCGTCGCGGGTCGCGGAAGGCAGGGAGTAGCGCGAGGCCGGGACAGGATGCTCGTCAAGCAGCTCACGGGCAGCGGCGACATCGCACCAGCGGAGCACGGCACTGGTCGGTGCTGATGCAAGCGGGACCGGTTCGTCATCGAGCAGCACACCGTTTGCGAGTTCGCGGACACTGAACCCCAGCTCCGCCCAACAGGTCGGTGGTATCACTGCGACAAGCCTTTGCACCCGCCCAACTGGCCCTTCGGCAGCACGGATCGATGCGACATCAGTGTGGAAGTCAGCTACCACTTCCTTCTCGGGTGGTGCGACGCAGCGATGGAATGTTTCGAGGCACGCGGTTTTGCGAGCAGCCCCTGGGGCGGCTCCTTCGCCCAGGAAGCAGGTGCGGGCAAGTTCAGCGGCACGAGCCAGGTAGGCCGAACCCTCGAGTCGGGCGAGGAGCTCGGCAGCGGTACGCCCCACCTCTTTGGAACGATCGCGTAGGAAGCCTTCGAGCAGTTCTTCGTCTTCCGGCCCCAAACCCACCTCCAGGGCGGCGACGAACCTGGCCCGGTCAGGGGCCTTTTTCCTTCGGGTCTGCGCCACCAGTGTTCGTCCCGCGGCGGCATCGGTGGCGCGCGCGGTGTCGCAACCATGCGACGCACGCTCGAGAGCTGCCCTCATCCCAGTCTGCTGCTTCCGGTTCAGCCACGGCTCGACCCTTCAGCCAGGTATCGCTGAGCCCGGCCCGGCCAGCGACGGGATCCCAGCACCGCGGGAAGCCGGGCCGCGATCTGCCGGTTGCCTTCCGGCAATCTCCAGCAAACAGACGATGAGCCGGGTGGGCGGCTCGGTCCCGTCTCGGCGAGGCTCCAACGCCTCAAGCAAGATCAGGGTCGCGCATGGCTGGGGACGGGCACGAACCGCGTTCATCGTGGTGACGAATGCTCTCGGGGGCTGGTTGGGCTCCTGCGCCCGGTGCGGGCGAGGGGCATCCAGTAGATCACGAGTGCGCACATGGGCTCGATGCACACAGGCCTGCCGGGCTGCGTGATCGAGAAGATCCGGTTCGGGGCTGCCCACCAGGGAAGCGGCGATGAGCTGGAGCTGGCTTCGCATGGTGGGTACACCGTCGCTTCCTGCAGATGGGCGATGGGGCGCAGGCCATCGGCACCGAGCTCACCGAACACGGTGCTGGGAGTGGTGCCCAGCTCGGCGAGCAGGCGCCAGTGGTCGGTGGTGTTGCCGCTCAGAGGCACTGCCCGATCCGCGACCAGCCACGCTCCATCGTCCCAGGTCAGCGATCCATGGATGGCCACCGGCCGAGCCTCGCACCACGGGTCAGCCGCGACGGCCTCGTGGAACTGGGCCACCGCGGTTGCGACATCATCGCCCACGAAGCCCCAACCGCTGACCCGCCGGGATTCGCGCGCTTGGTTCCGACGACGGCCCGCAGCCAGGGCCTTCCCGGATGGAAGTGGAGATCAGCATCAATCTCGGAGCCTGGGTACAGGGCGGTGTCAAAACCCTCTGGCCCGGGCGAAGAACAGCACGAGGGGCGCGGGTTCCAGTGGTGACCACAGCCACACGCGTCGCACGCCCTGACCTGTTCCTCGTCTGTATCACGCATGCCCAGCACCACGCAGCGGTCCCTTGACGCCAGGGAGTCGCGAGCACGTCCTCGGTGCGGGTACTCCACCCGATGCGGGATCGCACTCGCCACGAGGTCACTGGGTAGTTTCTCGCGTCCGGCCCATGCTCGGGCCACGAGGTGCACAGGGGAACCGTATTCGTCGATGACACGGGTGGGCCAGTCGCCCGACGACGGCTGGGCGGCGAGTTCCCGAAAGCCAGGATGCAACGCCTGGGGCCTGCGCATCAACCATGCGCGCCGCCATGTGTTCAGGCGCCGCATTCAGTCCCAGCGTGGGTTGCCAGTCGCTTCCCGGGCTGATCCGCCGGGAAACAGTCGAGCTCGGCCAAGCCGTCGGTGATCCTCCCTCGCGTTGCGCAACCCTTGTGGCGGCGGCGGCGTTTGTTCCCTCAGTTCGTTCTCTCGGCTCTGTTTTTCCTGGCCGCGCGGAGCTTCACGCGCATCCGCCCGCCGGAGGCGAAATCAGCCACCTCACCGGATTCGGAAACTTTTCCCTGAGCCCACAGGAATAGCGGGCGAGGGGCGTGCTTGCAGAAATTTGCGGCTGGGGCAGGAACACTTATGGGCGGGAGATGCGACGTCAAGCTGCTCACCGATACGGTGTCTTTCCCGATCCTTGGCGAGCCCCCACAGCAGATCCCCCTGAAATCCGATCTCGGACCACGGGCCCGGTGTCGCGAGTTTGCGGCCCGCCTTGATCGACGAGGTGTCGGGGGCGGCTGCCTCAACCCGATCCACTGTCCACGGTTCACCCATGGGCCCAGAGGTAGCGGCCATCACCGACACAACACCTCTCAGGAGTTGACCGGAATCAATCCTCCATCAGCGGGAGGAGGGCATTCGTCATGCGCTCTCAAGCCCGGAATCACCGGGCCCGTTACCACTGCGGCGTTCACAGAACCACCACCGACTACAGGACCTCGCTTCTGTTTCATCCGCTCGAAGGCTCGTTTACGGTCCACCAGTTCAGCACCACGAGATCCCCGGGGAGACGTTGGTTACCTCGTCACTGACACATTCCACGATCCCCATCGCCTCATACTCCAGTCGGCGCGTGAAGCCGTCGTTGATGCCGTCGTCAGTAGCACAGGTTGGTGCGGCAGTTCCCGCATCACGTCACAACCTGAGCGTCCTCTGCGGGCTTCGTGGGAGAATCAGGAGACGCCGTGACGAACCTCAGCGACCTCCTGCCGGGATGCCTCCCCCGACGCCCTCCTCCGACGCCTTCACCGGGTGGGTGGGCATCAGGCATCTCGCTGTACCCGCACCAGGAGGAATCACTGCTGGCAGTCCTCGCGGGCGACAACGCCATCGTCACCACACCCACGGGTTCCGGGAAATCATTGATTGCGCTCGGCGCCCACTTCGCGGCATTGGCGGAAGGGCGTCGCACCTGGTACACCGCCCCCATCAAGGCCCTCGTGAGACGAGAATTCTTCGCCCTGTGCGGGCGCCTTCGGCGCCGAGCAGGTCGGGATGAGTCACGGGAGACGCCTCGGTCAACGCCGACGCCCCCATCATCTGCGCACCGCCGAGATCCCGCGAACCTGGCGTTGCGGGAGGGGCGTGGCGCCGATGTCGGGCAGGTGGTGATGGACGAGGTTCCACTTCCTCGCCGAGCCGGAACGCGGCTGGGCGTGGCAGGTCCGCTGGTGGAGCTCCCCAGGTGCAGTTCGTGATCATGTCGGCGACCCTCGGGGACGTGACAGACCTGTCTGATGACCTGACCCGGCGCACCGGTCGCGAGACGCCGTGATCGGCGGGGCGACCCGTCCCGTCCACTCACTACCGCTGGTCGATGGCCCCCTTCACGAGACGATCACGGAGATCGTCGAAACCCACCAGGCACCTGTCTAGCATCATCCCACCCCGAGGGGCGGCCGTCAGACGAAGCGACAGCCCTGCTCAGTCAGGGGTGGTGCGCAAAGACCGGTGCCGCGGTCCCGGAGGAGCTGAAACAGGCTATCTCGGGGTTTCCGTTCGCCGGTGGTTTCGGGACGACGCTGTCAGTGCTCCGCGGCGGGATTAGAGGTCTACCACGCCGGGATGCTGCCGCGTTACCGACGTTTGGTGGAACAACTGGCCCAGCGCGGGTTGCTGGCGGTGATCTGCGGCACCGACTGCCCTGGGGGTTGGCATCAATGTTCCCATCCGCACCGTGCTGTTCAGTTCCTGACGAAGTTCGACGGTCGGCGCCAGCGCGGTGTTGCGCAGCCGCGAGTTCCACCAGATCGCGGGCCGCGCGGGCCGCGCTGGCTCGATTCCATTGGCAGCGTGGTGGCTCGGGCCCCGAACACGAGGTGGAGAACGCCCGGATCCTGGCCAAACATCAAGGCGATGAAGAAAGCTGCGCTCGGTGCGGCGCAAGAAACCACCGGAGGTTTCGTCAACTTCACGCAAGCTACCTTCACCAAACTGATCGATTCGTGTCCAGAGCAGCTACACGCCGGATGAGGGATCAGCCGCCTTGCTGCTGAACCTTTTTGCAACGGGACGAAGAGACCGCCGTCGTGGTCGCTCGGCTGATCGACTCACCAGCGGAACCGAAGGCACGCCGCGCGATGCTGCGCCGCGCCGCCGGGCTCGGTCGGTCGTTGCTGCGGGCCGAGGTGATCACCCGCCTGCCCGAACCGACCCCCGGCGGTCGCCGCTACCAGTTGAACGTCGATCTCCAACGCGACTTCGCGTTGAACCAACTATCGGCCTTTGCCCTGGCGGTGGTCGAGAGACCCTCGATCGACTCCCCAGCTACGCCCTCGATGTGCTTTCCGTAATCGAGGCAGCCCTGGAGGATCCCGCGTGGTGTTGCTTGCCCAGCAGTTCAGGGCGCGTGGCCAGGCGGTTGCGGAGATGAAGGCCGACGGCTGGGACTACGAGGAACGCATGGAGGCCCTGGAGATGACCTGGCCCACAGCCCTTGCCGAGCTGCTGGAACAGGCCCACATCGAGTACTCGGTGGCGCATCCCTGGCTGTCAGGACCCCGGTCAGCCCGAAGTCGGTGGTGCCGGGACATGCCCACCCCAAGGTATGACCTTCGGCGAGTACGTGGCTCACTACAAACTACAGCGCACCGAGGGATTGTTGCTGCGCTACCTCGCCGACGCCTCACCGGGCACTGCGGCAGAACATTCCCGAGGGGCTACGCACCGAGGGAGCTGGAAGACCAGATCTCCTGGCTCGGTGGAATCACCAGGCTGGTGGACTCGTCGCTGCTGGACAGGTGGACCGAGCTCGCCGCCCTGGCCGGGGTTCCTGTCGAGCAAAGGGCCGAGGGAGCTCGGCGCGCCCCGTCCGAGGCAACGAACGCGCCTTCAGGGTAATGGTGCGAAACGCCATGTGGCGGCGTGTGGAACTGTCGCCGACGACGTGGACGGTTTGACCGCCCTGACCAGCGGGGATCCGCGTGACTCGGCAGCGCTGGGACGACGCCCTGGGCGACTACTGGGATGAACACGAGCACATCGGCGTCGCGCGGATGCGCGCGGACCTGCTTTCTTCGTCGTTGAGACCGGGACGGGGCGGCGGGCTCTGGGAGTGCGTCAGATCATCGACGATCCCGCAGGTAACCGTGACTGGTCCATCTTCGCCACTGTCGATCCTCGATGCCTGCGACGAGGGCAGGGAACTCGTGCTGCGCACCGTGGGTTTCAGCCGGCTGGATGGTTGAGCAGGGCAGGATCCGTTCGGCGAACAGAGGCGCCCATCCAGGTTCCGGGAGGGCCGGATCCACAGATCAGGCCTCCTCAATCTCTGACCGCGGTTCCGGGGGCCGATCAAGGGGTTCAGGGACTGGAAGACGTCGGCGAGAACGACGTGTGTCGGCCTCGTTGGCGGCTGGGGCGCGAAACCTCCCCAGTGGCAGCCAGATCCTCCGGGTCAGGTTCAGTCCAGCTCCTCACGCAGCTCTCGGACAGCGCACCTCTCCGGAGTTTCCCCCGGCTCGGGTTTCCCGCCCGGGTTGAGGGAAGGCATCGGTGCCGCGTTTGCGGACCATCAGTGCCAGCCCTCCGTGTCGGTGAGAAGCACGGCACTGATTGTGATCTCCCCGGTCCCGCATCCTCGTGCTGTGCTAGCCCCGCCTCCGGGTACTCCGGCACGACTCAGATCAGATCCGCGGTAGAAAGACCACATGGCTCACTGGGTGGATCACAATCGGCTGCCCACCGAGCGTTCCAGCACGGCTGCAACCAGTGAGATGTGCCGAGGCCTTCGCCGCGCCGATCAGCTCTGACGGCCCACTCTCCCAAAGGGAGAGGTCGTCCCCAGCTCGAGGTTCGTCGAGGCAGAACCGTGCGAGGTATCCGACGCAGCCGGTTTCGTCGGGGACCCGCCAGTGAAGGGTCTCGGGCTGCCTGTCGAGGTCATCGAGGGTCACGAACGTCGATGCGTTGCTCCATGAAGAACACCTCGGATCTCAAAGAGGCGATCTCGAAGAACTCGTCCCGGGTCAGTTCTTCCCAGCTCCTGACCCGTATCGGGGTTTTCCACGATGCCGCCTGCTCCCTTCACTTCACGACGGGAAACCCATGACGAATCGCTCGTCCCCGTTTTGGTGATGTGGCGTACCCTGAGATTACAGGGCGTTTTATGGAGGTGATGTGCCGTGAGCGCTGGTGGCTTGCAGTGATCATGATGATTGTTGCCGGGATGGTCTTCCTGGCTCTCAGAGGTTCGCGCGCGCACTTGAACGGGAGCCAGCAGCCACAACAGCTCAGCGCGGGATCGATACGATACGGAGAGACACCCATCGGCGACGCGGCACGCTGTCCCTGGATACCGATATCACTCGTTTCGGCGAGCGAGCTGCGCGATCTTGGCCTGGACGTAGTGGGCATCGGGCTGAGACGAAGAGGCCCAGACGAACTACTCGAGGCCCTCCGACGCCTACGAGAACGCCAAACGGGCCATAGACCAGGCGCGCTACGAATCTGCGCGACAGCCATCGCCCCACATCCTGGAGGAGGGGCGTTACGCGATGGCCTGCGTGAAATCCCATGCCCAAAGCGAAGCCGATGCCAGAACGCCGCCCACCATGCTTCTTCGACCCAGCCCACGGGCCCTCTGCCAGAGAACGTCACCTGGGCTCCCCGGCGGCGCACCGCGTGAGTCCCAGCCTGTGCGCTCGATGCGGCCCCAGGTCACCTCCGGCTCCTGATCCCCACATCCGCATGGTTCAACAGGGCTGCAGGCGGTGCCCTACTGGCAGGACCAGGGGCATGCCGCTTACACCCGTGGCTACTACGAACCCTGGGCTGGATCCAGTGATCCAGGGGCTGGCAAAGGCGCGTTAATGTTGGGGGTTCTCCTCCTGAGTGGGGCTTCTCGACGACTGACCCATTCAGCAGTTTTCCTCCGGGGCCGATTCCATAACCAGGCCCGCTGATCTGCTTTCTGGGCTTTGTGTCAGCCCGCCCGGCGCCAGGAGGCCCAGTCGTGCGGAAAGAGCGAACACTCATCCGATGTGGGTAGGCGGTGCACGTGTTCAGGGAACTTCGAGAAGGGATCGGTGGCTTTCTGCGATCCACCGGCCTTATATGTTCCGATATCTGATCGTCACTGAGCATTCTCCGAGCCACGATTCTCTTTTCCCCTGTTCTGGTGGGCCGCGAAGCATCTGTTCGCGATGCGAGGCCTGGTGTCCCTGAACAACGCCAACGCAGGCCGTTTCCTGCTGTCCGTCCAGGGCATTGTTCATCTGCTCGCCCTGACTTGTTGATGTTGTTGACGACCCTGCTGGAGGTCGGCGGGTTCGTGAAACTGAGGCGCCATCGCACTCTGGAGCGACTCCAAACCCTCTTATTTCGCCATCCTCAGTAGCATTCTCCGTTCCTTGGCCACGATTGCCGGACCGGGTCTGATTCTTCTTCTACCAGTTAACGCTAGTGGCGCTGCCGTTGACCGGTTCGGCATTGAACCCGAGTTCCTCCTCACATTCCGCATTCCGAATTTCATCACCGCCACCGTTCTCGCCACGCCTCAGTATGCCGTCGCCTACTGGTGCCTCGTGACCTGATGCACGTCCGCGGTCCTGATGATTGTCTTCGTCTTCCATTTCATGCTGCTTGGCGACCTCAAAGGCCCTCGCTGCGATCAGGGGCAAGCATTCGCCTGATAAAACCGAGACGTGCTGCGTTTCGTGACCTTCATGTTTCTCTCAGCGTTGTTTTTGCTCTCCTCGCCGCACTCATTATCAGGGGCGAGTCGCAGGCCTTTACTTTCTGAGCATGATGGCTGTCCCGGCACATGCCACCGCCCTCGCGACCTTCGTAGGCTCTGTTTTCGTGATACTGCTGGCCCTGGTGATCGGCCTGATGGCCAGTTTCGTGGTACCACTGGAACTGTATCTGCTCACCAATCGCTACTACGCCTTCCTGCGAAAGCTGCCCGACTCCGATCCCCTCAGGCCACTGGCCGATGCCGCGCCCGCCCTGCCTCCCAAGAGCGCCGGAGTCTCCTCGACCGCATCCTGGGGCATCAGGTCGCACTCGGGTGTCTCGTCACGGCGTTCGTGGTCGGCATCGCCGGCATTTTCACCATCACCGCCGACGAGCTGACGGCCGCGCCGGGACATCATGGTGGTGGGACACCGTGGCGGCCCGGAGGACAGCGCGGTGGAGAGAACAGCTGGAGGCGGTCGAACAATCGATCACCGCCGGAACCAGTACGTCGAGATGGACATCCAACGCACCCGGGATGGCCACTACGTGAGTTTTCGACGACGAATTTCTCACGTTTTACTCGCATGCAAAGCCGCGCGGTTCACGACATGACGCTGTCGAGATCCGCGAGGCTGGATCTTGGCGAGAAATCCCATGGCAGATTCCGCAACGTGAGGTGCCCACTTTGGAGGAGCTCCTGGAGAAAAACTCGCGGGCGCATCGGGATCTTCCTCGAGCTCAAGGGGAAAAAGCGCCGACCAGCACATGGTCGACGACGCCGTGGCAGCCCTGAAACGCCACGACATGCTGGATCAGGTGGTGGTGATATCGCTCAAGTATGAGGCTGATCACCGGACTCGAGGGCTACCCTGAGGTGACGAGCGGTTTCATCTAGTTTCCTGTCCTTCAGGGACACCGCGCACCTGGTCGGCGACTACCTGATCCTTGAGGAGGACGCCGCCAGCGAGCACGATCACGCAGATCCACGAGGCCGGTAAACGCGCCGCGGTTTGGACTGTCAACACCGAGAATCAATGCAGAAATTCGTCAACTGGCCGGTGGATGCCGTGATCACCGACCAGGTCCGGCGGTGGCAGGCCGTCGCGGAGGAACGCCGACAGCCACCCCACTGGATGATTGCTGATGCGTGAGCTCATCGAGTAGGAGGCTCCGTCGCCGTGGCGTCGGAAGATGTCACGAGACCTGGGGTGCGCTTCGGGGGCCGTGTGACTTCCTCCGCGATCGAACATCTCCCCCGCATTCCCGCAGCGCGCTGCCTGGGGCACTGCACAGAGTCTTCGGGCCTGGCAGGTGGCTGCCCTCGAGCTGTACGCGACCACCCAGCCTCGCGATTTCTTGTGCGTGGCCACCCCCGGGGCAGGCAAAACGACCTTCGCGCTGCGTGTGGCCCATCAACTGCTGCACACCGGACCGTGAAACGCGTGGTAGTGGTGACCCCACCGAACATCTCAAAACGCAGTGGGCCGATGCCGCCGCCCGGGTCGGTATTCATCTGGATCCCGGTACCGGCGGGGTGAAGCGGGGACGCTCCAGACAGTTCGACGGCTCAGTTGTGACCTACGCGGGGGTCTCCCTGCGCGCCTACGCCTACGAGGCACTGTGCAACCAGGTTTTCACTCTGGTGATCTTCGACGAGATCCACCATGCGGGCGATACGGGTTGGGGGACGGCATCCTGCAGGGGTTTTCGAGGCCACCCGCCGTCCGCTCTCTGCGGTACATCTCCGCTCCGATGACGGCCCGAGTCCCATTCGTGACCTACGAGGAATCCGACTCGGGGTGAAGACCTCGCGCCGACTACACCTACGGCTGCAAAGGCCCTGGCGGACCACGTGGTGTCGGCCCGTGATCTTCATGAATTACGGCGGGCAGATGCGTTGGCGGATGCGTTCCGGGGAGGTACTCGACGCCGACCTGGGAACGATGCTCACCAGGAATCTGACCGCCCACGCTGGCACACGCCTTGTCTCCAACAGGAGGTGGATTCCCCGCCGTGCTGCGGGCCGCCGACCAGCGCCTGACGCAGGGTGCGCCGCACCATTTCCTGATGCGGGTGGCCTGGTAATAGCCACTAATCAGACCGTGGCGCGTGCCTACGCGAAGATCCTGACCGAGATCACGGGAAACGCCCTGCTGTGATCCCTCTCCGACGACGCCAAGGCCGGCGGGAAAATCGAGGAGTTCGCCGCGAGCCAGGACCGCTGGATGGTGGCTGTCCGGATGGTCTCGGAGGAGTAGATGTACCGCGGCTGGCGGTCGGGTGTATCGACATCTACTTCGACGCCGTTGTTTTTCGCCCAGGCAGTGGGCAGGTTCGTGCGTTCGAGGCGACGCGGCGGAAGTGGCGACGGTGTTCCTGCCACTGTCCGATCCTGTTGGCCCATGCCGCAACGCTGGAGCGGCAACGCGACCACGTGCTGGGACGTCCGCTCTGAGGAAACCGACATCTGGGCGGAGACGGAGGCCCTCATCGATGCGGCCAACCGCGACGAAAAGCCTCCGATGATCTCCTTGGCGAGTTCGAGGCCCTCGACTCCCAGGCCACTTTCGACCACGTGCTGTTCGAGTCCCAGGCCTTCGGGATGCACGCCGAACCCACCTCGCAGGACGAACTCGACTACTTGGGCCTGCCCGGCCTCCTGGAACCCGACCAGGTGAGCACCCTCTTGGCCGAGCGGCAACGCCGCCAACTCAGACGGCGCAACGCAAGGACCCCGAAGTCGCAGCCGGATGTGCCGCTGCACCGGGCACTCGCGAACCAGCGCAAGGAACTCAACTCCCTAGTGGCTCAGCTGGCCCGTTTGGAACAGCGCCCCCACAGCCACGTCCACGCCGACCTGCGTCGCGAGTGCGGCGGCCCGCCGCTGGCCCAGGCGACGACCGAACAGGTTGCTGAACGCATCTCCAGGGCCAGGGCTTTGGCTCAGGCGCTGACCGCCGGCGCTGACCGGTCGACAGCCCCTGATCTGACAGCCGGGCAACGCATCTTTCGGTTAGCCCGCCACTACGCTTGGGGCATGAGCGATGACCCCAAGAAGTTGACGCACGAGGCTGTTGGAGTTTCTTTCCTCCCGTTTTGGCATGGATCGCATCGACCTGGCATTGGTGCTGGGTTCCGGCTGCTGCCGGAGCCGATCAGCTGGGGGAAGGACTCGGCGAGATCACGCTCAGCGCGGTACCGGGTTTCAAAGTCCCCGTCGTGAAGGTCACGGTTGTTTTCTGAAGCTGATCAGGACCTCTGGAGGCCGGATTGCCGCTGTCCTGACGGGCCGCACCCACTACTACACGAGGGCCGGGGGTCGACCCGGTGGTCCGGGGTACGCACCGTCGCTGCCTGGGGTGCCTCCACTCTGCTCCTCACCAATGGTTGCGGCGGGTTGAGACCCGGCGTGGGCGCGGGCACCGTCGTTCTGATCCGAGACCACATCAACCCGACCGGGCCACCCGCATTGCGGGGAGCGACCTTCGTGGACATGACCGAGGCGTACTCGAGGTCGGCTGCGCGACCTGGCACGAAGCGTCGCCCGGAACTGCCGAGGGCGTCACGTGCAGTTCCGCGGCCCCAGTACGAAACCCCGCCGAGGTGCGGATGGCGGGACTGCTGGGAGGAGATCTGGTCGGGATGTCGACCGCGCTCGAAACCATCGCCGCCCGAGGCCGGGCTGGAGGTGCTGGGGCCTCCTGGTGACCAACGCCGCCGCTGGCCTGGCGGAGGCGGGACTCGATCCACGCCGGAGGTGCTGCAGGCCGGGCGCGATGCCGGTCCGCGGCTGGCCTCGTTGCTGGCGAGGATTCGTGGGTGTGTTGTGACTGCCGGGATGCGGCCCGCTCCTGGCTGGCCGCCGACCCTGACCCGGACACCCGCGCGCCGAGCTCGAAGAACTGCTGAGGGCAGCCGATTCCGGGGATCCGAAAGCATCAGAAGCAATCGAGGACGCCTTCAGCGGCCCTCTCGTCTTCGGCACAGCCGGACTCAGAGAGGCAGAATGGGCGCCGGCCCGAACCGCATGAACCGCCTGGTGGTCACCCAGGCCGCGATTGGCTGACCGACTGGCTGAAGGAGCGGCCACGCAGGCGGGCAGGTCCTGGTCGGCCACGACGCCCGTCACAAGTCCAAGGAATTCGCCCGCGACACCGCGGAGATCCTGGCCGGGGCGGGATTCACGGTGCTGCTCACAGGGAAAAACCTGTCCCAACTCCCTGGTTTTCCTTCGGCATCCGCCGATACGGCTGCGTCGCAGGGGATCGTCGTGACGGCCTCCCACAACCCGGCCGCCGACAACGGATACAAGGTTCTACCTCGGTGACGGGTCGCAGATCATCCGCCGACGGACACGCAGATCGCCGCCCGCATTGCCGCCCACCCCATCAGAATCCCTCGCCCGCTTCCGCGCAGCACTTTCGTACAAGGTGATGTGCGAGCCAAATCACCCGCTACTCCGTGACCCGGGGCGCCAGTCTCGTCCCGGAGGGCTGCCCGCGAGATCACTGGCACACACCGCGATGCACGGTGTGGGGGCCCGCACCCTCCGGAGCTGACCAGAGCGGCGGGGTTCCCTCCCGCCCACGAAGTTCCAGAACAGGCCAGACCGGATCCGGACTTCCCACCGTCGCCTTCCCGAACCCGGAAGAACCGGGTGCGATCGACATGGCCCTGGCGCTTGCCGGGGAGAGCAGGGGCCGATCTGGTGGTGGCGAACGAGCGACGCCGACAGGGTGCGCGGTCGCCGCTGTCATCGACGACCGGTGGCGGATGCTGACGGGCGACGAACTCGAGCTGCTGCTCGCCGACCACATGATCCGTCGAGGCGCGAAGGGGTGCTGGCCAGTTCGGTGGTCTCCTCCGATGCCCTCGCCGCGCTGGCCGCCGCGAGGACGGGATCACGTCACCACCCTCACCCGGTTTCAAGTGGATCGGGAGGGTTCCGGATCTGGCCTTCGGCTACGAGGAGGCCATCGGCTACTGCTGCGATCCAGGCGGTCCCGGGACAGGACGGCCTGACCGCGGCTCATCGGGTTCTCGAACTGGCCGCCGGGTTGCGGGCCGAGGGCCTCACCCTGGCTGACCCGGTTGGATGAGCTGACCGCCGAGCTGGGGCTCCACGCCACATCCCAGCTGGCGATCCGGGTCAGTGATCTCTCCCTGATCACCGACGCCATGGCCAGGCTAGTATCAGACCCACCCACGTCCCTCCTGGATGGGCCCATCACCTACCGCGACCTGGCGGAGGGCACCTCCGGGCTTCCTCCAACCGATGCGGTGGAGCTGTCCGGCGACGAGGTGCACGTGGTGGTGCGGCCCATCCGGGACCGAACCGAAACAGAAGTGCTACCTGGAGGTGCGGCTGACTCCCGAGAAGTCCCGGATCGGCGCGACAGCAAGATCGGCGGCCAAAACGGTTGATGGCACTTCGGGAACAGATGCAGTCCGTTCTCGGCCTGGGCTGAGGTTCCACGAAACTCAGAGCACGATCCACCTGCACCTGGCGACCTCTATTCTGGGAATCATGCGTAGGCTGTTCAAAGGACTGTTCCTCGTCATCACGGTGGTTCTCGTGGGGCTGATGAACGGCCCACGAGCTTGGGCCAAAGACGCCGCGCCCGTGAACTGGTGGGGAAACGAACGTCTACCTCACCAGCGACGGGGTGGCCCACGTCGAGGCCGAACTGGAAATGGATTTCTCCAAGGTAAAGGGCGGGGACCCGTTTTTCGCCTTCACCGAGAAACAGCGGACCGCAGCGAGGGTGAATGGTTGAATTTCGGAATCTCAGCATTCAGGTGAGGCTCCCCCAGCGGCGCCAACTCCGAGACGCAGATCACCCACGATAATGGAACGATAGGCGTTCGAGTGGGCGAGAAGAACACGGTGTATTCCACCCGCAGACCTACCGGATCAGCTATGACATCACCGGCTTGATTGCCACCAACCACGCGGTGAGCGGACTGGACGAATTCAACTGGAACGTCATTAACGACTGGGAGTCGGAGATCAAGAATTTCCAGGTCACCGTCACCGGTCCGGCGGAAATTTCAAAGGTCGCCTGCTGGCAGACCAAGGAACTGCACACCCCTGCGACTCCAATGCCAACGGCACCAACGCCTCATACACGGTGGACAGGATTCCGGCCGGCAATCCGGTCCAGGTGGTCGCGAGATTCCCTGCCGGCACCTTTCCCGGGGTCACCCAGAAGGTGACGAAGGACCCCACTTTTTGGAACTTGTCTCAGAGGTTTATTCGCTGAATCCAGTGACGGGTGCCACCACTGCCTTGCTGGGGGCAGGGGCCGTGGCTGGATTGTTCGCGATAGGGAATCGGAAGGCCCGGGACGAGGTTTTTCATTGATCTCACTCCAGGACTGGCCCCAGCCCATGGCGCGGCAGCCCGAGTGGGGAAACGCCGGGGCAGGCGAACGTGGCTGTCGCCTTCCAACCGCCTCAAGGGCGCCCGCCCTGAGAGATCGGCACCCTGATGGACGCCACCGCCAACTCCGTGGACATCTCTGCAGCCATCATCGATCTGGCCGTCCGTGGTTACCTCACGCTGGCCCCCTACCACAAAGGGCCACGTACTGAAACGCACCGACAAGCGCAGCACCACGAGCTGGCCGACTATGAGACGGCGGCTCCTCCGCAGCATCTTCAAAGCCGGGAAAAGCGTCACCCTCAAGGAGCTGAGAAGTGAGCAATACGGTGATGTGCAGGGCAGGACGAAGAAGAATCTCTACGCCCAGGTGGTGTCGCTCGGATGGTTCCGCGATGATCCACGAAAGGCGCGCAACTCTGCGCTGGCCCTGGGGATTGTCCTGGCCGTTGCAGGCTTGGCCCGGCAGCCTGTTCCTGGGGCTGGTGTTCGGCTGGGGTCTGATTCCCCTACCGATCGCTTTGTTCGGCATCGGGTTGATCGTCTTTTCCCGCCGTTTCGGGAGCCGTACGGCCCAGGGATCGGCGGTGCTCGAGCAGGCGCGAGGCTTCGAGCTGTATCTGCGTACCGCGGAAAGGACCAACTCAAATTCGAAGAAGGTAACGATGTTTTCAGCCGATACCTGCCTTACGCCATGATCTTCGGTGTCGCCGAACGCTGGACCAAACTATTCGCCCAGCTCGGCGCCGAGGGCCGCTACCAAGCTGACACTTCCTGGTACCACGGCACGGATCTTTACCACTCCACAGGCCTTTTCTACGCAGGCCTCAACAGCTTCTCCCAGGATTTCTCGCACTCACTGTCACGGGCCACAGTCGCTGCTACCGCAGCGCAGGCAGCCTCAAAGCAGTTCTTCCGGAGACTCAGGCTTCTCCGGGGCGGCGGGTTCTCCGGTGGCGGTTTTCAGCGGGGTTCCTGGTGATGGAAAAGGAACAGTTACGCATGAAACGACACGGACTGCAGGGGTTGCTGGCGCTGATCATCATCCTGTTGACCGCCTTCCTGGCGCCCCTCGGGCGTGGGCCGACGAGTCGGCCCCGATCAACCGCTGGAACGTGGATGTCAACCTGTCGCGGGACGGGGTGGCGCACGTGAACGCCGAACTTGAGATGGACTTCTCCAACACCCCGCGGGCTGCAGCCCGGTTTTTGTCCTGCTCCACTCGGCAACCGGGTGGAGAAGATGGCCAGTTCTACCGATACAAATCTCTGGCATCCAGGTCAGCTCCTCCACAGCCCCGGACCAGACCCAGACCACCGAGGACAAGGAGGGCAACATCCAGGTCCGGGTCGGTAACGCGAACCGGTACCTTCACGACAAGCACGTCTACGGATCAGCTACACCGTGACCGGATTGATCGCCCCCGACCACCCGAAGAGCCACCTCGACGAGTTCAACTGGAACGTCATCGGCAACTGGCGGGGCAGAATCAACAATTTCACGGTGAAGGTCACCGGTCCCGAGAACGTCTCAGAAAGGCAGCCTGCTGGACCGGAAGCAACTACAAAGCAGTCCTGCGCTTCCGGTCGCAGCGGGAAAAAGCCACCACAGCCTGCCTTCGATCAGTCCCGGAACACCCGTTCAGGTGGTGGCGGGATTCCCTGCGGGTACCTTCCCGGGGTGAAAGCAGGATGCTGGAATACCAGCGAACCCTCGGTAACTCTTTCTCCTTGACACCGATCACGGGAGCGGCGACGCTGGTGACGACCGCTGGGGCTGCTTTCGCCATCGTCAAGATCCGCAAACGGCGCACACGGGACGAGGCCTACCTGCGAGCCCCAGTGGTTTGACCCCACGCGCCGGTCAGCAAGAACACATCGGTTTTCTCCCGGAAGACCTGAACATCGCGGTCGATTCCATCCTCCGAAGAACGCCACCCCGGGTGAGATCAGCACCCTGATGAGACGCAAACGCCGACTTCGTCGACGTCTCCGCCTCGATCATCGACCCTTGCCGTTTCGCGGCTATCTGGTGATCACCGCCCCAGAAGGACGGAGATCACCTGCTCACCCGACCAAGAAGAACCAGGAGGAACTCGTCGACTACGAGGAACAGCTGCTGTCAAAGCTCTTCCGAGTCGGGCGATAAGGTCACCCTGAAAGAGCTTGGCGATGAGAAATACGACGGCCTGGATTCCGAGATCCGGGATCTGCTCTCTATCTGCGGGTGGCGAGCTCGGTTGGTTTCGTGAAAGCTCGAACTCCATGCGCTGGACCGGAAAAAGCCATCGGCTTTTCTCGTCATCATCATGGGATGCGCGCTCTCCGGGTCTTCGGTTACGGTCTCGGATGGGGCTTGGTGTTCCCTTCCCGTCGTGGCGGTCGGTATCGCGGTGCTCATGATGTCCGGCAAGTTCGAAACGCACGGCCAAGGGATCAGCTGCCCTGGTCCAGGCGCGTGGTTTCGAGCTTTATCGAGCACCGCTGAAGCGGATAAGTTGCGCTTCGAGGAGGGGTTGACATCTTCAGTCGCTATCTTCCCTACGCCATGATTTTCGGCGTGCGCAGCGGTGGATCAGAACTATTCGCCCAGCTCAAGAGACGAACCGTTTCGAGACCGACACGTCTTGGTATCGCAGGGGTCAATCTCCATGCCTCGAACAACGTTTTCTACACCAGGTTCAACAATTTTTGCTACAACTTCTCCGACGCCATGTGCACAGCCCATGAAGCCGCAAGAGCGAGCAGCTACAGTTCGAGTTCCTTCTCCTCGTCCAGCTACACCTCCTCCGGAACCTCGGGAGGTTCCGGTTTCTCAGGTGAGGCGGGTTCTCCGGGAGGCGGTTTCAGCGGCGGATCGTGGTGACGTTTGGAGGTGGGCCCGGATTGCCAGGTCCACCCCTAAAGCGTCGAAAACGCCTCAGGAACCACTGTTGCCATCACGGCTCCTCCGCTACCGCTATGCCCTGGATCGGCGCTCCGCTCAGGCCCTCCGTCGCCAGCTTCTCGTCGAGCTTGCGGAACAATGGGCTGGGTTTCGCCAGCGGAGTGCCGGCGACGACAGGGCGGCGTTCCCACACCGCCTGCTGGGCCGCGTAGTCGCCGGTCAGGATCGGATAGGTGATCTCGCCATCGGTGACCTCCTGAGCTCCGGTTGCGCTGCCCACCCCTTCGTTGCCGAGGGCCTCGAAAATGGCCTGGGCGGAGTGCGGCGGGTACGGAGTCAGCAGGGTGTTGCAATCGGAGACCACCTGCAGCGCAACGTGCGGTACGGTGTCGCGGCGGGCCGGGTCGTCCTTTGGTTTCCAGGGTTCCTGATCGGACGGGTATTTGTTCGCCAGGGAGACGATCCGCATCGCCTCGGTGATACCGGCGCTTGAAGCGGCGGGCCGCGATGTGCTCCCCACCGTCGCGAAGGCAGCGGCGGCAGCAACGAGCAATTCACGGTCCACATCGTTCAATTCCCCTGCATCCGGAATCGCGCCATTGTTCTTGTGGGCCATGGAGATGGAGCGGTTGACGAGGTTGCCCCATTCGTTGGCCAATTCGAAAGTTCACCGGCGCACGAACTCCTCCCATGTGAAGTCCGTATCCTGGTTCTCGGGGCTGCCACCGCAATGAAGTACCTGAGCGCGTCGGGTCCGAGCTACCTTTGAGGAAGTCGCCGACGAAGATGGAGGCTCCTCGGGAACTTGAGGACTTTCGAGCCACGCATGGTCATGAACTCCGACGACACCACCTCTGTGGGAAGTTGCAGCTCCCCCAAGGCGGGTTTGTCTCACGCCGACGGCTCCTGCCCGTTGGCTCCCAGCAGAATGCCCGGCCAGATGACGGAGTGGAAGACAATGTTGTCCTTGCCCATGAAGTAGAAGCTCTGGGCGGTTTCCTCGTTCCAGAACCGTCGCCAACCATCCGGATCGCTCGCTGCGCCTGGCCCATTCGATCAGGGCCGACAGATAACCGATGACCGCGTCAAACCACACGTAGATGCGCTTCATGGGCGCGTCCACCCATCCCTCGAGCAGGAACCCCCAGTCGAGGTCGCGGGTGATGGCCCTGGGACGGATCTTCTCCAGCAGGTTATGACTGAACTTTCAAGACGTTAGGGCCGCCACTCCTCGCGGGAGTCGAGGCCATGTCGTCAGCTGCTCCGCGACCTTCGGTAGATCAAGGAAGAAATGCTCAGTCTCCACGAACCGCGGGTTTCACCATTGATGCGGGAAACCGGGTTGATCAGATTCACCGGGTCGAGCTGGTTCCCGCAGTTGTCGCACTGGTCGCCGCGGGCCCCGGGATAGTCGCAGATGGGGCAGGTGCCCTCGATGAAACGGTCGGGCAGAGTGCGTCCCGTGGACGGGGAGATGGCTCCCCATCTGGGTCTGGGCGATGATGTAACCATTGTCGTGCAGCGCCGTGAATACTTCCCTGCACCACCCGGTAGTGGTTAGGGTGTGGTGGTACGGGTGTACAGGGTCGTGGGACGAGCCCAGCCCCTGCAGATCGGATGCGATCACCCGGTGGTACTTGTCATGCGCATTCGCGGGCCGTCAAACCCTCAGGTCGGCGCTTCCTGGATTGCGGTGCCGTGTTCATCCGATCCGGAAACCATCAGCACGTTGTGTCCTGCCATGCGCATGTAGCGCGCGAAAAACGTCCGAGGGACACCGAGAGCCGGAGACGCATGACCGATGTGCGGGGCCCTGTTGGCGTAGGGCCAGGCAACCGCCGCTAGAACGTCAGAACACATGGCCTGCATCCCATCAGGGTGCTTCTCGGCCCCGTGTCCGGCTCAGGCCCGCGCGATGCGAAACCTCCCCACCCGCCCCAGGCAGCTCCAACCAGCATGGGATCACCCAGCAGGTTCCGACGATGAACGCGACCAGATCGAGCCCGACGAACAGGGGCCACAGCACCAGATAGAACAAAGCCACCGCGGCTCCCCAGCCCAGGACAGCGACAACCGCTCCGCGCCACCCCATATCCCAGCCAGAGCGCACACCCAGCATCAACAGGGCGGCGATGGGCGGACCATAAAACAAGAACAGCCCCTCGAGCGACCGCCATCCCCCTGGCCCCACGGTCACCCGAGCGATGCTGCCGATGATCTGCCAGAGCATCGGCAACCCGACGCTCAACGCAACAAGCATCGGAAACACCCGTCGCCTGTCATGTCCCAGCGCGACGGCGAAACGTCTCCCGCATGGCCACAGCAGCGGCACTCGCCAAACAGACCAGAAACAACACACCGGCTGGCTCCTGAGCGTTTTCCTGTCGGAACGTGGCGACCATTGCTGACGTCTGCCAGCCACGGGACGGCAGGGCCACCAGTAGCGCTGCCATGCGAACCGCCCACCGATGGCGGACAGTACTGCGCCGACGTCTCCGTTCATCGTCACTTCTCTTTCTCGACGTCTACCTGAACGTCGCGTCTGAGAACCTATCAAGGGTCGGCCAGTTCGAAGACTCACCGGTTTCCCAGCAGGTCGCCCTCTGATCCTTTCTTCACCACGCGCTGGCCCACGCTCCCTCCCGATCCAGCCGTCCAAGCCTGGGAAGCGTCCATCCTCCGCGATCGGCCCGCTCACCCGGGTGAACGAGGTGATCATTCCCCTACTGTGTCGGCTGCTGTCACCCGCCCACCCTCCATGAGGGCCACGTACTGAAACAGTGGTTCGGCCTCGTCGACAAGATGCGTGGACAGCAGCAGGGTGCGGAAACATGCGTAACTCCTCCCGCAGAACCTCGTGAATCGCTGCCGCGCTGGTACGTCGAGGCCGTTGTAGGGCTCATCCAGCAGGGTCAGTGGGGCATCGAGCCGCCAATGCCAGACTGAGAAAGCAGCGGTACGCTGTCCAGCTGAAAGCCATGGGATGCCGGCTTTCGGGGACATCGAACCAGGCCAGCAGCTCTTTGGCACGTTCCATGTCGAAATTGGATGCACCTGGGGAGACGTGGTGTGCGAGATCACTGCAGGCGCTGATCCCCCCGAAGGGCCAGTGTTCCGCAGTCAGGTACACCGTTCCAGATGCCGCCTCGAAGCTTCCTGCCGAAGACCCTCGCCACTCGTGTACTGGGCCTCACGGCCTGCGAGCAACGCAGCAACAACGTGGACTTGCCCGCCCGTTCCGCCCGATCAAACCTGTCACCGAACCGATGGGCGCTGACAGGTTCACCTGTTAACACCGCCCGCGACCCCAACCCAACTTGACATCCTTCAAATCGAAGGCTGTTTCACCTTCCACGTCGTGCCTCTTTCATCCGTACCGGGAGCTGTTCGGCCCACCAGTCGAGAATCGCTTCGAATCTTTGTCTTCTGTGCCATGGCGTCCCAGATCGTGAGGAGCTCATGATTCTCACCGGGGAAAACCAGCATCCTGGCGGTGACCTCGTTGCGCGCGCAGCGCGGTGAGTAACGTTGCGCCTGTTCCAACGGGCACCGCAGATCCCGTTCGGAATGAATGACCATTGTCGGGGTCGTAACCTGCCCGACCCTCGCCATGGGCGACTGCTGTTCAATCCTATCTGGATCGACACCAACATAGCCGTCCGAGAAAAACCATCCGATATCGCTGGTGCCGATGAACGCAGCAGGATCCAGGTACCCCCGCTCGACGACGGCGGCGGTGAACCTGTCGTCATGCGAGGGTGATCCACGCGGTCAGGTAGCCCCGTAAGAACCTCCCATGACTCCCACTCGGTCCTCGTCCAAACTCTTGAACTGTACACACGCCCCGTCAAGGAAAGCCAGCACATCGGCCATGTCAACCATACCCATGCGTTCCTCGACCGCCCGACCATGGGCCTGCCTGTAGGATGCGGAGCCTCGAGGGTTGCACTGCACCACGGCATATCCCGCACGAACGTAGACCTGGGCCTCATCAAAGAAGGCCCAGTTGAAAATTCGAGAACGGGCCGCCGTGGATGTTCAACAGAACCGGGTGGGGGCCTCTCCCTTGGGCACGAAAACCCAGCCATGGATGTCATTGCCGTCCTCGCCCTGCACCGTCAGTTCCCTCGGTTTCCACGGGGTCGCAGCAGCGATGAGAGGTCGCGCGAAATCGGTCAGCCGGACGAGTCTTCCCTCAGCAAGACGAGCAAGTTCCATGGGATGTGGCCTCGCTGACGACCGCCACGGTCACGCCTTCACGTTCCGCAGCGGCACTGACCATCTCGGTCCCCTGACGAGAACATCAGACCCGTCCTTCAGGGAGATCGCATGCAGTTCCCCACAGCCCCGGATCCTGGCGGGGGCCGCGACGGATCCTGTCCGAAAGGCTCCAGGAAACCCCACGGAGCCTCGTAGTCGCTGGTGACCGGATCCGTGAGGATCCGGGGTTCGCTGCCGGGGCTCGCGTCGGCGTCCAGAGCAGCGATGGCCGTAGCGCGTCCAACGAAATCAAGTCCGCTCTCGCCGAGATGCTCCGTCAGCAGAAACAGGGTTCTGCCGTCACGGCTGAACCGGGGTCGCGACCAGGCCTGTAAGGACTCAGGACCACCAACCACGAGAACCGGCTCGCCGCCGGCAACGGGCACACCGTAAACCATCATTCGAAGGTCCGAGTCCTCCCCAGCATGCGGTAGCGGCGAAATAGACACGCTCCCCATCCGGGGTGAACTCCGGTTGGTGACGAGTCGGCATCCATCGGGGTGAGCAGCCGCGCCTGAGGGATTCCCACGTCGCCCTCCGAGAACCCTGCTGTCCCTGGGTCTTCCTCCGTCCCCGTCACCGCGCGCCCCGAGGCTCCAGCCAAGGGTCCTCCTCGAGAGGGAACCTCGAGCAGGTAGATCCCCAGGGACGGTCCGGTGTATCCGAGACCGTTGGCCTGGTATTTGTTACCCACGATCAGCCTCGGATCCTCGCGGTCGGTGGGGACACCATCGAGAGTCCGTACCGCCCCTCCTCAGGGCATCCTGGCGACGAAGGCCAGCTTCCTCGAGTCGCTGGACCACACGAATTCATCCACGCCGAGAGGAGCATCGGTGATGATCCTGGGTTCCCCGCCCTCAGCGGCGACGATGGCAAGTTGCGGTTTGACATCGATGCCGCCCCGCGAAGGCCACCGTCTGCCCGTCAGGGGCTCAGTTGTCAGCGCCAGGTCCGATGTACCCCGGGTCAGGCCTGGGACGTCCTCTTCCTGCCGTGGCCACGCTCCAGATTCTCCCGACGTAGTCATCGACGACGAAGGAAGGGCGTCGCGCGGCAAAAACCGCATGCTCACCATCGGGGCTGAGACTCGGGGATGACAGGCTGACCAGCAGGTCCAGATGGCGTGGTTTCACATCCATACCGTAAAGCTTCATCGCTTCCAGACGCCACGCGAACCCGGAGGACGGATGGGCCAGGGCAACTTTCGAATCGGAACCGACATCGGACGCGCCATGGCTGCTCCAGCAGCCACGCCAGCAGCCAAAATGATGCCCACCGCGGCCGCGGTCATCAGGTCTTGCTGACCTTCCACGAAGGACGTCTCCCCCGTCCCAAGAGCCACCTTCAACACCCCGGACCATGTGACTAGACCGGGCAGGATCGGCACCACGGCCGATGCCGAAATGGAGTCCAGTTGTACCCGCAGCAGGCGCGCCGCAGCTGCGGATGCCGCCCCGACCAGCAGGGCGGCGGCTCCAGTGGCCGCCACCACGGGCCAGCGCTGCGCCAGCAGCCATAGGAAAAACCACCAGCTGACGGCACCGATCAATCCCGCGCTGACGATCGCCCGCCGCGACGCTCTGGGTGCAGAAGCCCACGCCGCAGCCACGATCCCTGACCAGAACACCGAGACGGGCCCCAGCAAGCCATCAATGCCAAACTGTGCATTGATCCACACCGAATACCCAGCCAGCTGGCTCCCGCCACCACGACTGCTGGCTCCAATCACCAGCCTGATGGTGACAATCAGCCCATGGATGGCGTGGGCGGTACCGGTCACGTACAGACCAGGATGGCATCCTCTGAGGCACCGAGAATGGCCAGGCCCGCGAGCATCGAGATGATGGCACCGATGACTATCAGTCCCGGTTCAATCCGAGCTGCCCCGGCACACCCCCGCCTTGGCCAGGGCAACACCGACCGCGGCTGCCGCGGCCATCGCCCCGCCGACGCACTGCTGAAAGAACACCGAGACCCGTCGCCTCGCCAGCCACACCTGGGCCCGGTGGATGCTCCAGGCGACGATCAGCGCCAACAGGCCGACGATCCACCGGGCTCCCGAACATGAGCGCCGCGCGCTGGAAACCGCCCCAAAACCCAGGGAAACGTCGAGCCCTCCCCAGCGTCCCTGGCGCCTGAGGCTCTCGATCCGGGACCGGGGTCCGCGATGCTCTTGCCCCGAGCCTCGGAGGCGACCTGCTGCAGCATCGTGATGAGCTCAAAAATCCTGATGACCGACGGAGACCACCCGCATGGCGGTCAGGGGTTCACCATCAGGCTTCCCCCTGACCGAGACGATGATCATATTTCCCGGTGACGTCGGTGTGGTATTCCGCCATTCCGAGATCCCGCATGGCGTGCCGGGAGGTCTGGATCGCTGAGGACACGGAGGGCACCATGGGCCCAGCATCCCGCACCCAGTCTCCAACCAGGTCCAGCACCTCCCGGGGATCGGCGGTCATGCCTGCTCGCAGGGCAACTCGAACAGCGCGAGGCTGCTCAGGGTGCATCATCGTGCGGCGGCTCCGTTCGTTCCGGCTTTCTCCCCACCTCCGGGAAGCCGGGACCCCGACTCCACAGGACACCGTCCCGGTGGGCGGTGGCAGCGGCACGTGCCCGTTCATCGGCTGCCTCGTTCAAGGGATGGCCTGCGTGCCCCTTGACCCATTCAAAAACGCACCCGTCTGCCCTGTAAGGCACGGTCGAGTTGCTTTCATCAGGTCGACGTTCAGGACAGGTTTACCGTCGCCCTTCTTCAGCCACGACGTTTCCAGCCCGGAAGCCACGTGGTCAGGGAGTTGATGACATACTGCGAATCGCACGGGATCAGCGGTTCCTCATCCATGCCCGCGGTGGAGTTCAACAGGTCCAGCACCGCCATCAATTCCCCATGTTGTTGGTCCCGTGAGGCCAGCCCCACAGTCCCAGTGGTCGTCATCGATGTACCAAGCCCAGCCCGCCGACCGGGATTAGCCAGCGAAGAGCCGTCCGCGGCAGCGGTGATCACGCCCGCGCCTCGCCAGGGCGGCGCGGGCTCAGCGGGGCGGATCAGCCCCGTGACAAGGGCCTCTCGTTCGTCATGGTGCAGGAAAGCTGCACGCATAGCAGCCACGGTCACGGCCTCCACCTCGGTGAGCCCCCATCCGAAGGTCTCGAAAGCTTCGCGAACTCCTCGGACGAGGAGGTGCCGCTCATCAGGCGGTTGTCGCAATGGATGGTGACGTTGAAACCAAGCTCGGCGAGTCGCCCGACGGGGTGCCGGTCGAGAGACTTAGCCACCACCGGTTTGAAGGTTCGATGTCGGGCACACTTCGAGGCGGAATCTGCTGGTCCTGCATCGAAGGCCGCGAAGCGTCGAGCCTGGGCCGATCCCAGAAGTCATCGATGTCCTCGCAGATCCGCACACCGTGCGCCGATGCGCTGGGCACCGCAGAGTTGGACGGCCTCCACATCGACTCCGGTCCATCGGCCTCGCCGGCGTGAAGTGGTGAAGTGCGCATTGTTGCGTCGCAGCAGGTCGAAGCCTGGAAGCGGGTGGGACGGAACCCCAGCTCGGCACCGGCGATGTCGTATCCAAACAACCCGAGTCATCGCGGTGGACCAGAGCAAGTTCAGCGATCTCGGTGGTGGGTTCATCAACGTGCCGCATCGCCGTGACGATCTGGGTGGCGACGATGGCCCGTCCGCGGTCTCGGCCTGCGCCATGCCCCTCAGCCGAGGCCGTCACGGGTACCGCCCTCCACCGCTGCCTCCAACGTCAGCCCTTTCTGCAGGTGCTGTTCGGGGCCCAGCGGGCCTCGGCGTAGACGACGCGTCGGCAGCCTGGTCCAGCACGAACTCTCAGTGCCACCCGCACCAGCTGATCGCGGGTCTGCATGGCGGCTGTGGTGTGGGCAAAACCCTCCAGGTAGCGCACCCAGAGAACCGGGTCGGCGGATTCAAAGAACCACCTGCCCAGTTTCTCCGGCTCAGTGGTGGGCAGCTCATGCCCGTTCTCGGCGCAATGCTCGATCACGGTCGCGGGCCGCAGCCCACCGTCGAGGATGGTCAGTGGAGAGCGACCTGGGCAGGGCGCGTAGTTCTTCCGGGCTCAGCATGAAAACATCCTAGAGTTGCGGGTGAGGGTCAGCGGACATGGTTCAGATCGGCGAGTCCGAAAGCCTGCGGCAGCTCTCTCCGACATCGGCAACACTGGTCGGGGTGTCCACGAGAAGACCGTTCCCGCCGAACTCAAACAGCAGCTGCCGGCACCGCCTGCGGGGCATGATCCGCCCCCAGCTTGCTGCAGCAGGTGAACGCCACCAGCCGCCCACCTCCGGTGGCATTCAGCTGCGAGACCAGTCCGCATTCTGCGCAAAGCCCCACCCCGTAGGGAGGCGTTCTCCACGTTGCAGCCAACAACGACGCGACCGTCGTCCACCAGGGCAGCCGCCCCCACCTGGTGAGTCGGGTAGGGCGCATAGGCCCTTTCCGCGACCTCCCGCGCCGCGACCCGCAACTCTTCCCACTCAATGTCGGTCATATCAGTGGGTCTTCACGAAAGTGGACGCCGTCGGCGGCGGGCGGGCGGACGCGACCGACCAATCCAGCGACGGCAATGATGGTGGCGACGTAGGGCGCATCTCGATGAACTCGCTGAGGGAATCGGGAGGTTCATCAGTTTGATGGACTGCGCCAGGGCCCGGGTGAATCCGAAGAACAGAGCCGTGCCTGCTCCCCAGACGGGGTGCCATCGGCCCATGATCCCACAGCGGCCAGGGCGATGAAGCCGTTTCCGGCCGTGATGTTGTTGTCTTGGAAGGCTCCGCCGAAACCGATCGTGAAATAGGCCCCACCGAGACCCGCGAAGATCCCGCCCAACAGCACGGCCTGGGTCTTGGTGGAGATCACCTTGATCCCGACGGTGTCAGCTGCCTGCGGGTGCTCGCCGACCGCCCGGACCCGGAGCCCCCACTGGTGCGGTAGAGCAGGAACCACACCAGCGGAACAGCAAGCAGGGCCATGAAGGTCAGGGGCGTTGGGTGAACAGGATCGGCCCGATGAAGGGGATGTCGCTCAGCGCGGGAACGGCGAACACCGGCATGGGGCTGACCGTACCGAAGGTCTTGGGATCGCGGGTGACGAGCTGCTGGAAAATGAAACCCGTCAACCCCGTCGCCAACAGGTTCACGACCACCCCGACGATAACGTGATCCACCAGGTACTTCAGCGTGAACAGGGGCCAGCACGGCCCCCATCAGGAGGCCGGCGATGGCCGCCGCCATCAGGGACGCCAGGAAAGACCGGGTGATGGAGAACATCACAGAGGCTGCGAGAGGCCGCAGCCAGGAATTGACCCTCGATCGCGATGTTCACCACGCCGGCGCGCTCCGACAAGACACCGGCCAGCACCCCGAACAGCAGCGGGGTTGAATACGCCAGCGTGAGGTTCAGCTGGCTCGTCAGGACGAACGGGACCGCGGAGGACGCAGCGGCCCAGACAACGAAAACCGGCGAGGATGCTGAGCCCGGCGATCACTCCCGCCGCGGTACGCAAAACCCTTCGAGAGCTCGCCGATCAGGAACACGGCCCCCGCAGCCAAGGTGAAGCAGGCGAAGAGCAGCAGCAACGGCGGGCCCGACACCTCAATGGTCGGCAACTGCACATCCGCGAAGGCGTCCGACAAGGCGATGTTCCCGGTCGGATTGGCGGTGGACGCCATCAGCACCAGCAACACCCCAGCAGGGCGAGGAGATTACCCGCCGCCATGCGCTGGAACGCCCTCCGGTGATTCTGATGACTTTCCTTTCCGGAGCGTCGGCACTGGAACGATGATGTTGGTGCTCATGCCGTGGCCTCCTTGGGGTGGCCCGGACGGCCCCACGCTTGCGTTCCTTGAGGAAGGGCAGCCAGGTGACAAAAGCGGGCGCCGCGACGAGCAGCACAATCAGGGCCTGGATGAGATCCACCAACTGTTTGGGGTGTCGGCAATCGTGACCATGGCGGTACGACTGGCCTTCAACGCGCCGAACAACAACCCGTGCAAGCACCACACCGATGGGACGGGAACGCCCCAACAGGGCCACCGTGATGGCATCAGAACCCGAGGGTTCCGATGATGCTGACGGTCAGCTGCGGCGGGTAGCTCGTCAGAATCACGGGGCGGTGACGGTGATCAGGCCACCGAGACCCGCCAGGCCACCGGCCAGGGCCATCGTCGTGAGGTGACCCGTCCACGGACGTTCCGTGGTTGCCGCAGCATCCGGGTTCAACCTGACCGCCTGCAGCTGGAGCCCAAACCTGGTGCGCTCCAGGAGCCACCAACATCCCAGAGCCGCCAGCAACGCCAAACCGAACCCCAGGTGCAGACGGGTCCCGGCAATCCGGGGCAGGGTGGCGCTCCACTCCAGCACGGGTGCGATCGGGTCTGGATGCCCCCGGTTCCCGCATAAATGGTTGCTTCAACAGATAGGAGAGGATGTCTCGCGGCGACGTAGTTCATCATGATCGTGAGGATCACCTCGGTGGGCCCCGGTGCGGGCCTTGATGAGACCGACCACACCACCCCAGAGCGCCCCCATGAGGACGCCCGCGAGGATCACCAGCGGAAGGTGCAGCGGAGGGGAAGCCCCTTGACGCTGAAAAGCGAGATATGCACGACCAGCGCCCCTGCGGCCTGGCCCTGGGCACCGATGTTGAACAGCCCGGCCTGGAAGGCCAGTGCCACCCGAGGCCGGCCGCTATGAGAGGAGCCGCCTCCGCGGTGGTTTCTGTGAGGGGCGGTCACCGACCCGAGGGAACCCACGTACATGGCCTCGAAGGTGAGGGCGATTTTATGAAGGTGGCGTCCAGGGCGTCGCTGGGCCGGGCGATGAGTAAGCGTACTTGCGCCATAATCCCGCGTCGGTGACCACCATGATGACCATCGCGACAACGAAGGCCAGGATCAGGAGGCCGTAGTCACCAGGGCCGTGGTGATCCAGGCCGGGCGGCCACGGTTTCCGGTGCTCATACCTGGTCCTCCTGCTCCGTGATGGCGACGACATCCTCGTGATCGATCCCGCCATCGCGAGCCCCAGCACGTCACGGAGGTGTCCGGGCCGACGACACCGACGATGCGTCCCGATACATGACCGCAATGCGATCGGCCAGGGGACTCCACCTCGTCGAGTTCCGTGGAGATGATGAGCACCGCGGTTCCCCTGTCCCGTTCGGCGACGATCCGTGTGTGAAGGAACTCGATCGCACCCACGTCGACACCCCGGGTCCGGCTGGTTCGCCAGCAGCAGCGACAACGGACGCGACAGTTCCCGGGCCAGCACCACCTTCTGTTGGTTGCCTCCCGACAGCGACCGGGCAGGTTGCGCGTAGGAGTTGGCGCGGATGTCGAACTCCCTCGACCAGCTTTGTGGCGCGCTGGTTGATCTGCCCCAGCTTGAGGGTTTCCACCCGCGCTGAAATGGTCGAGGTTGTCCAGCACCAGGTTCCGGGCGATCGAGAAATCCCTGATCAGGCCGTCCTTGTTCCGGTCCTCTGGCACGTAACCGAGGCCCGCAGCAAGGGTTTTGGGCGGGGCTGAGTCGCGTGACATCGACACCGTCAGGGCGATCGTTCCACTGACCGGGGTCATGGTGCCGAGCAGTGCCTCAGCCAATTCACTCTGCCCGTTGCCCCTGCACCCCCGCCATGACGATGATCTCACCGCCGCGCACTGTCAGATCGAGGGTGGTCGACAGCCACCGCCCCGGACGCGCTGGCCACCGTCAGGTCGGAAAATCACCAGGCGTTCCTCCCCGATCCGCGGCACCTGTTTGGTCACCTTCAACTCGACGGAACGTCCGACCATCATGGCGGCCAGTTCGGCTTCGGTGCTGGTGGGTTCCCGGCACGTCCAATGACCTCGCCGCGCCGAACTGACCGTGATGTCATCGGCCACCTCCAGCACCTCATGGAGTTTGTGGGTGATGAACACAATCGCACGTCCCTCGTCGCGCAACGCACGCATCACGTCCATCAACTCGCTGATTTCCTGCGTGGGTCAGCACCGCCGTCGGCTCGTCGAAAATAAGGTAGCGGGCGTCATGGGCCGAGGACTTCGGATCTCAACCCGCTGCTGGATGCCAACGGGCAGGTCCTCTACGAGCGCATCCGGATCGACCTCCAAAGCGGTATCGTTTCGAAAGTTCCCGAACCGCCGCCTGGCTCTGCTCGATGTCGAGGGAGCCCCACGGAACCGGGTTCGTGACCCAGCACCATGTTCTCCGCGACCGTGAACGGGGAATCAGCGATGAAGTGCTGGTGCACCATGCCGATGCCAGCGGCCTGGCCTGCCGGGGGATCCCCCAGCCTCAGTTTTCCTCCACCCAGACCTCACCTTCGTCAGGGCCAGCAGCCCGAAGAGGATGTTCATCAGGGTGGATTTTTCCCGCGCCGTTCTCCCCGAGCAGGCAGTGGATGCGCCCCGGAACGATATCGATACTGATGTCGTTGTTGGCCGTGAGAGCCGAAACGTTTCGTGATGCCTTCCAATGACAACACGGGAGCTGCCGGGAGCGACGAAGTCACTGTTGTTACTCCTTCCTCAGGCACCCACTCTGCAAGCACTCAGCGGAGCAGTCGCTCCATTTTCTTCAGCATCACCTGACGGTGGTCTCGACGAGTGATCTTCCCGGAGATGATGTCGGCGCGGATCTGTTCCAGCTCCGACTTGGTCTCGGCCGAGACCCTGGAGTCGAAGTCATGGAATTCGGAAAGATCGACGCCCTTATTCTTGAGAGTTCCGACATACGGATCGGAGGAGAAGGCCCTCACTTGGCAGCCTTGATGGTATCGAGGACGGCCACATCCATACCCTTCACGACCGAGGTGATGATCACGTCCTTGTATTCGGGTGCGGAAACGTAGCCGTCAGTGTCCACCAGATGGCGTTCACCTTGCCATTGGTTTCCTTCACGGCATCCAGAGCAGCCCGGAGGGACCGGCAACCGGAAGGATGATGTCGGCGCCCTGTGCGATGAGGTGTTGGCAGTGTTTTTGCCACCAGCGTTGTCGTCGAACGGGCTGGCACGCGATGAACTGCCCGTCCTGGGTGGCACGATCCCAGCCGAGCACCCTGAACGCTCTTGCCCTTGGTCTGGTTGTAGTGCTCGACGCCCTGGGCGAAAAACCGTCCATGAAGATCCGTACGGTCGGGTGCTCTGTCACCACCGAAAGTGCCAGACCTTCCCGGTCTGGGTCAGCGAGGCGGCGACATTAACCCGCCATGAAGGCAGGCTGTGCGGTGTCGAGACATCAGTCCCTTTCGCATTGTCCACCCCTTCGAAAGGTTCATTGTCGACGATCGCGAACTTGACGTTCGGGTTCTGTTTCAGCGGCTTCCGGTGGCATCTCGCGGGGCATACCCGACTGTCACGATGACACCGCACTTGGCGTCGATGCATGGCCTGGACATTGCGTGCGTACTCGAGTTCCTCCTTGGACCCGATCTGCGCGGTCTCGACACCGAGCTGTTCCTTCGCCTGCAGCAAGCCCCTTGTGGGAGGTCTGCGTTGAAGATTTGTCGTCGAAACCACCGAAATCGGACACGATGCAGGCTCTTGAAAGTCCCTGCCCCAGCGGCGGCGCTGCCAGCAACGCTGCAGGAGGAACCAGTCGGGGAGGAAGGGGTCGTAGTCGTCAGGGCCTCGCGCAGGCGGACAGCAACAGGGAGCTGACGGCGGCGAGAGAGGCGAGTTTGAGCAGGGACTTGGTCACTTCGAGGCTCCAAACTGGAAGGTTTCCTGGGTGCCATGACCATATCGCGCACACCTCATCAAAGACGCGGTACCCCCGCCGAATCGTTATCAGCCCGCAACCTGCCTGACCAGGGCCAGGGCGGATCGAACCATGTGTCTGGTGGATTCCTGCAATCCGGTTCCTGGCTGCGATGGGACCGGTTGCCAAAGGGAGATGACGACGGCAGCCGCCCGCAGTCTCAGCTCCACCGGGTCCACGCGCCTGTCGAAGACCGGCACCCACCGCGCCAGCAGGTCTCGCACCTTGGCTTCCTGAGCAGGGTTCATGCGCTGGATGGTGACAAGTGGGCGATCAGACAGGCCAGGTCGTCGGCGCGCCGACCGGTCAATCGTGTCACGTCAAGAATCCCGACCACCCGCCCCGCGGCCACGTGCACCTGCCCCTCGTGGAAATCACCACGGTGGGTTCGTTACCGAGCGGGATCCCGCGAGGCCGCTCTGGATCCGCTGGGCGGCCCAACCGAGGTCAGCGCGCACCTCAGGCGGGGCCGAGGACAATTTCGCGTAATGCTGAACGGCATCACTCCAAGGTGGGCGGCGTTCCAGCTGCGTGACGCTCGCAGGCATGGAATCGAGCACCTCGATCAGCTGCTCGAGGTGTCACGGATCACCAGGCTCAAAGAGCGCACGTGCCAAAGGTCTGCCCTGCAAGGCATCGAGGATCATCAACTGATCATCGGTGGTATGAGCGACGTGGGGCGCCGGCACTCCCGCGCTGGTCAACATCCGATGCCTGAAAAAGCACGTCGTCGAAGAGTTTGGCACGAATCGCCTTGATATAGAAGGTGTTTCCTCCCGTGGTGAATCGCACAACCGCGCGGCGTCGAGGCCGATAACCGATGATTTTTCAACTCAAGCTCGTCCCCGGTCACGAGATACGGCAGCAACCGGGCATCATTGACTCAGTTCGGCCAGCAACTCGGGTAGGCCGCCCGTTTCAAACCCGGCAGATCCGGATCGGCCGGGTAGATCGAGACCGCCACCTCGCGGTTGCCGTCACCGAAGACCTCGGCCCCCTGTCGGTCTCGGACAATTTCCCCGCTGCGGGCTGAGACTCCAGCAGCTCTGTGCGCTCCCCATAAAGGCCAGGACACCTTCGCCAGATAGGTGGCGGTGGTGGACTGGTTAGGGTTGGCGTCCACGTGCTCCAGTGTCCAGCTGAGCAGCTCTCCGCCTGCGTGACGAACCGCCGCGCTGAGCACGGGGCGGCACCGGGCCCCGTCAACAACCTCGATCCATCATCCATCGCCAACTCCTGAAACCGGGCGAGCAGAAATCAGGAAGCGCGCCGCCCATCCATCTCCTCGACCTTGAACATCCAGGTCGGTACTGCTGCTGCTCCTCCGCCGGTTCGCATGGGGAGTTCCGCCCACCTCGTCCCCAACCATGGGCAAGCGTAGCCGAGCCATGACGTATCCTGCCACGGTGTCGTAGGGACCCTCGGGAATGACGTGACCCGGAAAGTCCCGCGAATTCCTCGATGGTGGTCAACCCGTCCAACCGCCAGGGGGTCGATCCGCGCCGGCGATGTGCCGTCCACAACGTCATACTCATCCGTGATGTCGCCGATCAGTTCCTCCACGAGATCCTCCAGCGTGACGATTCCCGATGTGCCGCGCATAAACTCGTCTCGGACTATGGCCGTATGGGCCTTCGCAGCACGCATCGCGGACAGAGCACGCAGCAGCTTCACCGTTTCTGGGAGGTTCAGCACGGGCCGCACTATTCGGACAACGGGCCGCCACGTTCCCTGGCATCGAGGTCCATCAGGTTCCGGACGTGCAGAAACCAATCACCTTGTCCACAGAGCCCTCCGTGACCGGGTAGCGGGGAATGGGTGCCCCGCGCACTTCCTTGTCAGGCCAGCTGGATGGGCATGTCGGAGGGAAGAAATTCCACCTCGGTGCGGGGCACCATCACCTCACGGAGACTGAGCTGGCCCGCGGCAGAGCCTCTCATCGACGATGCTGCGTTCCTCCTGCCCCAGAGTCGTCGATCCGTGACACCATCTCCTGCAGTTCCTCGTCGCTCACCGCATCGCTTTGACAGCTTCGGGTCACCACCAAGACCCGCACCACCGCATCGGTGGAGACCCCCAGGAACCAGATGACGGCCGGGCCAGGGAGGCAATGCGGACACCAGCGGAGCCAAAGCCAACGCAAACCCCTCGGCTCGTTGCATGGCGAGGCGTTTCGCGCTCAACTCCCCGATCACGATGGAGAGTAGAGGTGCACGATTGATGATCACCAAGGCGAGTGGGTCGGCCACCGACGCCGGCATCCCCAGTCCTGAAAACGAGGCGAGCCCCGACGCCAGGGTCGCCCCCGCCGAACGCCGCGGAAAGAAACCCGGAAAGCGTCACGCGATCTGAACAGCAGACGGGAAACGGTTGGGATCGCTCGTCAAGCGTTCGATGGCTCGGGCCCCGTGTTTACCCCTGGCAGCGAGCTGCCCTGATCTGCGACTCACGCAGCGTCACCAGAGCCATCTCGGCGGCCGCGAAGGTGCCGCCGATCAGGATGAACAGCGCGATCAGCGCAATGATCGAGAGACCGCCGACATCAGCGGAAGATCACCGTCCTGTTCCCGTCCATCAGAACCCGGTGTTCGGCGAACAGGCGCACGGCTTCCGCCAGGTCTCCGACTCCTGACCCCGCCCCTTGCTGACCGGTTTGTCGACCCCATGGTGCTGATCCACCCTGACCACGTTCTGCTCGATGATTGGCCCCTCGTCGAGATCGCTCGTAACGAAATGGCGGTTGCTCGATGAGTTTCACCCCCGGTTGTGTGCCCTGCCGGTAGGGATTGGCCCCTTTGAAGCCGGGAAGGAAGGAATGGTGAATGTTGATGACGCGCCCGGCAAGGTGATCACACAGCTCGGCGCTGAGGACCTGCATGTAGCGGGCCAGAACCACCAGGTCGACGTTTTTCTCCTCGACCACGCGGCGAAGCTCGTCCTCAAAATCAGCTTTCGTCTCGGGAACGACCACCCGGTGCGTGAACGGCACTCCGTAAAATCAGTAACGACCTCAGAACGTCATGATTGGCACGACGCCGACGACGTCGATGGGAAGAGTTCCCGCGCGCCATCGGAAAAGGAGCTCGTTGATGCAGTGCCCCGTCCTGGATGCGAGCAGCAGCACACGCGTGGGGCGTTGCTGCTCGTAGATGTCGAACTCCGCTTCGAGCCTTTCAGCCACGGGGTCCAGAACGTTCATCAGATCGTCACGCGTGGGTCCGGTCAGGGCGATACGTGTGAAGAAACGCCCGGTGTCGGCGGAAGCGAACTGCTGACATTCGGTGATGTTGCCCCCAAGGAGACGCGACGGCTCCGGTGAGGGCGTGCACGATGCCAGGACCATCCGGGCATCGCAACGTCATGACGAGGTCCCTGCATGAGCCCCAGCGTAGGACATGCACACCAAGCGTTTCGCTCCCATGCCCTCGGGAATCACTCGTTCAGCTGCAGGAACGCTAGGCTTGGCTCGCCTTCGGGCTCTGGAACCCGGTGCGACTCCGGGACGGTCCTGCCACTGTGACGCATCCGCGAAGTCAGGAACACCCGCAGGCACCTCAACCACCCGGACGTGGATCCTGACGGAGGACGCCTTGACCAGAATCGCACTGCTCACCACCACCGAGACCGACCTGCTCAGCGCACGCGCGAGGCCAGGCCGACTACGTGTAGTGGCAATCCTGCAAAACTCGACGTCGACGCAGTGAAAGAACCGATTGACGGCGCCGAACTGATCGTGTTCCGCTTCCTCGGCGGCAAGGAGCAACTGCCCGCGACCTTCACCCGCGCGTGTCGAGTCAGGCCTTCCGCTGGTGGTTCTCGGTGGCCAGCACACCCCGACGCCACATTGATGGAGCTCCTCCACCGTTCCGATGGGAGTCGCGGCACGAGCTCATTCATATTTCGTCCAGGGCGGTCTCGACAACCTCCGCAACGTGCACGCCTTCCTCGCCGACACCGTCCTGCTCACGGGCGATGCCTTTGAACCGGTCTCGATGATGCCCGTCTGGGTGAGCTTCCCCGGCCGGATGCCCCCACCGACAGCGCCCGCCGGACATCGCCGTCCCCGGATCGGCATCATCTTCTACCGGGCCCCTACGCGGCAGGAAACATCGCGCACATCATCGCCTTGGCCGATGCGATTGATGCGGCAGGGGATTGGCGGTTCCGATCCAGACCGCATCGCTGCGTGACCCCGATCCGGGGCTGATCGAGCACCTGAGAACCTGCGACGCCATCATCACCACGGTGCAGGCCTCGGGCGGTCTCACCCCGGCAGACGCCTCGGCGGGCGGCGACGAGGGCGCCTGGGACGTAGAACAGCTCGCTACACTGGACGTCCCGATCCTGCAGGGGCTGACCGTGACGTGGAGCCGAGAGACTTGGGAGGCCACCGATGACGGCATGGGCCCCTATGACGTCGCCAACCAGGTGGCGGTTCCGAGTTTGACGGACGGTTGATCACCGTCTCCTTCTCCTTCAAAGAGATTGATGCCGACGGCCTACCCACTACGTCCCCGACCTGGAACGCTGCGCCCGGGTTGCGGGGCTGGCCGTGAACCACGCGAGGCTGCGGCTGATCCCACCCGCCGAACGGAAGGTCGCCATCGTCCTGTCGGCCTACCCACCAAACGCACGCCCGAATCGGCAGCGCGGTTGGCCCTCGACACCCCGTCTCGATCATCCGGTTGCTGCGGGCCGCGGGAGAGGCCGGCTACGACCTGGGTGCGCCCGGCGAGATTCCCGGCACCGGTGAGCTGGAGCCTGTGGAGGCGAACATCCCGACACGCTGGAAACGCCCTGATACATGCCATCATCGCTGCCGGCGGGCAGGACGAGGAATGGCTGACAAGCGAGCAGCTGAGCGGTCAGCCCGTCCGCATTGACGCCGCGACCTATCGTCGCTGGTTCGCGGAGTTCCCCGCCGAACTGCAGGAGCAGGTGACACAGACCTGGGGTGAAGCCCCCGGCAACCTGTTCGTGGATCGCGCCACCAACCCTGACGGTGAGATTGTGGCCGCGACCCTTCAGGCGGGCAACATCGTGATCCTCGTGCAGCCGCCCCGTGGTTTCGGAGAGAACCCGATCGCGATCTACCACGATCCCGACCTGGCACCCACCCACCACTACCTGGCCACCTACCGCTGGTTGGAGAAGGAATTCGGGGCGCACGCCGTCGTCCATGTCGGCAAACACGGCAACCTCGAATGGCTGCCCGGCAAAACCCTGGCCCTCGATGCTGCCTCGGGTCCTGATGCAGCCCTGGGGAACCTGCCGTTGATCTACCCGTCCTCGTCAACGACCCTGGCGAGGGCACCCAGGCCAAGCGACGCGCCCGCCACGATCGTCGACCACCTGATCCCGCCGATGGCGCGCGCCGAGATCATACGGTGACATCTCCCGGCTGGAGCAGCTACTGGACGAATACGGCAACGTCTCCGTGATGGATCCGGCGAAGGCCCCTGCGAGGAGAGATCTGAGCAGCTCATCAAGGCAGCCCAGATGCACCAGGACCTCGGACTCGAGGAACGCTCCCGACGAGGAGGAGTTCGACGACTTCTGTGATGCACGTCGACGGCTGGCGTGCGAGATCAAGGACGTCCAGATCCGCGACGGTCTGCCATGTGCTCTCGCAGGTTCCTGAGGACGAGGGCATGGTCAACCTGGTGTTGGCGATCCTGCGTTCCAACCAGGTCTTCGGAGGTCGCACCGACGGTGTACCGGGCCTGCAGGGTTGCCCTGGGCCTACCGGAGAGACCAGCAGGACGTCTCCATCACACGGGAAGAAACCGACACGGTGGAAGCCGAAGCCCGCTCCCTCGTGGAACAGCTCGCCGCAGCTAGCTGGGATCCGGCGGCCATCGAGAGCATCATCGCCCCGCTCTCCGGACGTGACGGGATCGATGTCGCTGGGGTGCGTGCGGCTCTAGAGTCTCGGGGCCACCGGTGGTGCCACGTCTGAGGCCACAGAGGGCGAGATCCCCGCCGTCCTCCACGCCCCTGGATGGCGGCTACATTCCAGCCGGACCGTCGGGTTCAGCCACTGCGTGGCCTTAGACGTGCTGCCGACCGGTCGCAGCCTACTCGGTCGATCCGAAAGCGATCCGTCGAAAAACTGGCCTGGCAAACCGGCGAAGCCGCAGCCGAGAACCTCGTGGCCCGCTATCTGGAGGAGACCGGAGAATATCCGAGTTCCGTCGGGTTGTCGGTGTGGGAACCTCGGCGATGCGCACCTCCGGTGACGACATCGCGGAAGTGTTCGCCCTGCTTGGCATCCGTCCCGTCTGGGACGAGCAGTCACGCCGGGTGGTCGGCCTGGAAGCCATGGCCCCTGGAGGAGCTCGAGGCGGCCCCGCATTGACGTGACCGTCCGCATCTCCGGTTTCTTCCGCGACGCCTTCCGCACGTGGTCGCTCTTCTCGACGACGGCATGGCACCTCGCCGCGGCGCAAGAGGAGCCGGTCGAGGCCAACTTCGTGCGCGCCCACGTGTCAGCAGACCTGGAAACCCACGGAGATGAGCGTCGCGCCCGCACCCGCATCTTCGGTTAAACCCGGCACCTACGGCGCCGGGATGCTGAACTGATCGAATCGAGGGAACTGGCGATCCGACGAGGACCTGGCCGAGGTCTACGCAGCCTGGGCGGTTTCGCCTACGGACGCGACCTCGACGGCACCCCCCGCCCGCGACGACTGGAGAACAACTACCGCCGAATCAAAGTGGCCGCGAAAAACGTCGACTCCGCGAGCACGACATCATCGACTCCGACGACTACTTCCAGTACCACGGCGGTATGGTGGCGACGGTCCGCGCCCTGACCGGTAACGCCCCGAAGGCCTACGTCGGCGACACCAGCATCCCCGACGCAGTGCGCACCCGGTCCCTCGCGGAGGAGACCGCCCGCGTATTCCGGGCGCGCGTGGTCAACCCGAAGTGGCTGGCGGCGATGCGCCGCCACGGCTACAAAGGGAGCCTTCGAGATGGCCGCCAGCGTCGACTACCTGTTCGGTTTCGACGCCACCGCGCAGGTGGTGGGTGACTGGATGTACGAGTCGGTGGCGAACACCTACCTGCTCGACGAACAGAACCAGGAATTCCTGCGCCACGCCAACCCGTGGGCACTGCGCAGCATGGTCGAACGACTCCAGGAGTCAGTGGACCGTGGAATGTGGGAAAACCCTGATCCCGAGCTGATCAACCAGCTCACGAGCTCTACCTGGAGGTGGAGGGCGACCTGGAGGAGTGAGCCTGCGGGCCATGTATCCCCATCCCTTGGGACCGGGGAATACGTCTCCCCAGAACCTTGAACGATGCTCTCGATGAGCTGCTGCCGTACCTGCCGGCAACGGCTCATCGAGGTGTCGGAAAGACATCGACTGCGCAGCAATGAGCAGCCTCGGCCCCTCCCGCCAGGCCGACGACATTGAGTTCAGCCGGGGTTCCTGATTCCCTGACGGAACCGCCCCCGATGGTTGTGCGATTCTCACCGGCTAACGGCTGATGCGCGTAGCTGCGGCTTTCATGTGGTACGCGTAGCCAGGACGGCTTCGTACCAGACCTGGCTAGCCCAGGACCGCAAAGCCGGTCCGGTTGCACAGCACCAGATGTCCCGAAAGGGCCATCACTTCTTCGTATCCGATGTACCGATCCCGTCCGGGATCGATGGCAGCCGCGTACAACCCTGATTCCCCGGTTCCCCGACCGGCAACCACGAGCCTTCCATCAGCGGTCAGCATGATGGCTGCCGGTGGAGGGGCATCACCAACCCCGGAAAACCAGAAATTCGTCCCTGCATGGCATCACTCAGTTTCGAGCGGCCCCGGTTCCAGGGGCCGATGACCGGCGCCTTCGGTCACGGGTTCACGGAAACTCACGGCATGGTGTCGACGCGGTCCATCCATGGTCCCGGCGCGTCCTTGCGCCGATACCGACGCTGCCCGCCTCAGCGTGCCGCTTCAAGTAGCGCCGGCACGTCCAGGTTGTCCCTCTACAGGCATCCGCGAGTCTCTCGATCATGGCCTCCTCGTTGCTCGGCATAACCGGGCGCCCCCTCGCTGGGCTGCCAGTCGCTGCCGGTCAGCCGCGCGATCTCTTTGAGGAAGGCCCGGCGAAAACCGTCGGACTCGAAGGCCCCGTGCCACATGGTCCCGAACGTGGAGCCGACCTGCTGCCCTCGCAGAACTCCTCCCCTCCTGCGGCGTGAACCCGTCCGTGATGGATGGTGTAGCCCTCGACCGGTTCTCCCTGCCACGTCCCGGATGGTCTGCCGAGAACCTTCACCTCGCCGAAACGCACCTCGCCGGGAAGCAGGCCCAGGCCGGGGATGTCGCCATCACCGGATTCAAGATCATCGAGGATTCGATCGGTAAGCATCTGGTAGCCACCACAGATGCCAAGCACGGGCCGCTGCTGCCGGGCGCGGTTCCGGATCACCTCCGCCAAGCCCTTGTCCCTGAGCCAGGCCAGGTCCGTGACAGTGGCCCGCGACCCGGGCAGCACCACGAGGTCTGCCCGGCGATCTGATCGGGTGATGCGGTGACGACCACCTGGACGCCCGGTTCCGCGGCGAGCGCGTCCACGTCGGTGGCGTTCGAGGTGCGCGGGAAGTGCACGACGGCAGCGTGGAGCACCCCGGAGCCGGGACGCAGCGCCCGCGACCCAATGGTCAGGGCGTCCTCCCCGTCCAACCACACGTCCGCCAGCCAGGGAAGACACCGTAATTCCCTAAGCCCGGTGCGTCGGGTCAGTTCGTCCAGCCCCGGCTCAAGCACACGCATGGTCACCGCGGAACTTGTTGATGAGGGTATCCCACCAGCCGCCGACGGTCCTGTTCAGAAACGATGCCGTGGGTACCGAAGATCGCCGCCAGAGCGCCCCTCACGGTCGATGTCTGCGGCCAACACCACGGGCAACCCGAAACGTTCCCGCCAGGCCGAAGTTGACGTAGTCGCCCCGACGCAGGTTGATCTCGGCGGGCGATCCTGCTCCCCTCGCACAGCACCAGGTCGTGGCCGGCTGCGAGTTCCCTCGTAGGCGTCAAAGGCAGCCCTCGGCCAGGTGTGTGCGCCCGCTAACGTACTCCCCGCACCGAGCTCCCCGCGGGGCGCGCCACGGGCACGACGAAACTGCGCCGATCACCGCCCGGTTTCAGCAGCACAGGATTCAGCAGGCTGCTCGGTTCCACCCGGCTGCCTGCGCCTGCAGGTACTGGGCGCGCCCAATCTCGGTGCCATCCGAGCAGACCATCGAGTTGTTGGACATGTTCTGCGACTTGAACGGGGCCACACTTGATCCCCCGGCGCCGGAACGCGCGTGCCAGGCCCTGTCACGATCAACGACTTTCCGCATCTGATGCGGTCCCGGCAATCAACAACCCGGTCGTTTCTTCCCACCTCCGAACACGATCAACGCCCCCGCCAACAGTCCCGTGGCGACGGCGGTGACGGCCGTCACCAGTGTCGCGGCGCGGCGCACTTGCGCCTGCGGGGCTGGGGGGCCGTCTCCGAGGGTGGGGCGGGATTCCACCCGATCGCCGTAGCGGTTTTCCCCACCCAGCTGCATGCCGGAGCGCCGGCCCAGGCGGACTCGCACCAACCGCCGTTCGGGCTGGGATGGCTGGCCCCGTCGCGCCGCATGATGCGCCAGGCCGGGGTGTTTCCTCCGACCAGTGGGGCACACACGCACGCCAGGGCCCCGGTGAGCCGCGCCGGCACCCAGCCGCAGCATCATCGGTGCTGCCGATGCCGTACCGAAACGCCCGTAGCGTTGGTTGAGGGTGACCGACCATGGCATCGAGTGTGTTGAGGGCACGGTGGGTCAGGATTCGGGCACCCCGCGAGCGCCCCCAGAAAATCGTGCACACCCCGGCGTCGTTGGTGTTCTCCGCCATCGACTCCGACGGTGGCGCGGCCCAGATCCTCAGCGTCGAGACAACGCGGATCGCGACCACAGAGGTTCGGCAGTTGTTTCCGGGCCGCATCGAGGTCGCCATCCTCGAGGCGGTCGGCCATGGTCCTTCCCTCATCGGCGAGCCGCCCTGGCCCCGAGCGCGGCCCAGGTCGCGACCGCGGTGGCCGCGACCTGCAGTCCAGCCGTGCCGCGCTGGAAACCCGTTCCAGCAGCAGCCCGCCCGCCAGCACGGGGCGACGGCGAGCACGGTGAACATGGCTCCTGCGCCCCGGTTGTCTGCGTGGGTGGTTTCCTCCACCCGGGTGGCCCAGGAACCGAACCAGGCGACGGGATGGTGTTTCTGCGGGTCTGCGAACACCTGGTCCGCCGCCATTCCGATGGCGACCCCAGGCCGCGATGTCTCAGTGTCATGCCACTCCGATCAGCTTCACGGTGAGCGCGATTCCCAGCCAGACGACCAGCTGGGTCAGTTCGATCAGAGGGAACCGCAGCGGTCACCGTTCAGGCGCCCCAGGCGCCGCACGAGGTGTCGCTGCCAGCAGGGTCACGCAAACACCGCAGGCGGCCACGACCACCCGACCAGCAGGCCGCCGCCGGCCAGCCCAGCAGCCACCAGGTGAAAGCGCCACATGACAGCAGCACGCGCCCCCGGCTGGCCCACAGCCCGACCTTCCCGACCTTGCCCGCCACCAGCGAGGACAAGGTAGCCCGGGACCGGTTCCTCACCCCGACCCGGCAGCGTCGCGGCCAGCGGAACCACCCGTCCCGCAGCCATGCCAGGGCCATCAGTAACGGCCGGGTGCCGGGAGGTGACGCCGAGGGAGGCCACCTCCAGCAGCAGCACAACCAGCAGCGATGCCACCCCCATCGACCGATGTCGGACTGTTTCATGATCGCCCGCGCCTGCTCCGCGGGTTTCCGAGAACCCAGCGCGTCCCGGCGACGTCCGCGATGCCGTCCAGGTGCATGGCGCCAGTGGCGTAGGCCACCGCTCCAACAGCCATCAACGCCCCGAGAAACCACGACCCGGAGGCGACCGCGCTCCCCCAGCCCAGCAGACCGGCGACTGCCCCGAGCACCACCCCGAGCCAGGGACGGGCGACGAGCCCATCGGGAAAGTCGCGATCGGCCCAGTCGTGTTTGCGCACCGGCAGCCAGGTGTACATGGCGACTGCGCTGTGGAAGGCGCGCAGTGGGCGCATCAGGACCCCTTGACCGGCATGGGAATACCAGCCACGCACAACCAGACCCGCTCGACAACCGCCGCAACGCGCATGTTCAAGCGCCCCAACTGGTCGGTGAACAACCTGCCGGAGCTGGTGGCCGGGACCACACCGAGTCCCACCTCGTTGCTGACGAACACCACCGGCCTGCGGGTGGCTCGCAGCGCAACCAGGAAATCCTCCACCCGGCCCTCAGGCGGTCCAGGGCCTCCGGGTCCCGATCCCAGCAACCGTCGTCGAGCAGCCTCGTCAACCACACTCCCAGGCAGTCGACCAGCATGGGAGTGGTGTCGTTACGGCTGAGTTCAGCGGCCAGATCGATGGTTTCGACAGTCTCCCCAGTGGGAGGGGCGGCGGGCCCGGTGGATCCGGAGCCGCTCCACCCATTCAGGATCGTCGGGACGCACCTCAGAGGTGCCACGTAGGGAAACCCCAGGTTCGTCGGCAAGCAGTGACTCCGCGAAGGTCGATTTCCGGAGCAGGGTTCCGCCCAGGATCAGCGCGGAACCTTTCACGCCTTCGACACTCCCTGACCGCTGAAAGTACCCATCTCGTTCATTATCAGCGGCAGCCTTGACCAGCGGAAGCGCCAGGGGCGCCGCCGGAACCCTCACCGAGCCGCAGGCCAAGGTCGACCAGCCCGCGCAGCCCGAGGGCCTCGCTGGGCGGTGATGGCCGGCTCCACACCGGCTGCCCAGCGATCAGGTAGCCGACAACGTCAGGGCAGATGGCGCGGGCAGCCAGGGCCGCGGAGCAGGAAACCACCCCGTCGAGAACCACGGGGACACGTCTGGCGCAGCGGCCAGCATGAGTCCGGTCATGGCGGCGTGCTCGAAACCGCCGACCGCGGCCAACGCGCCGACCGCGTCGCCGGTGGCGAGCAGATCCACGACCCCGCCGACCTCCAGTCCCTTCTCGATGACCGCCACCTTGTGGGCAAGCATCTCGTCATTGATTCCGGTTCCCCTGCCGGTGACCTCGGATACGGCCTTCCCGGTGAACGCAGCCGTCAAAGCCGCAGCGGGCGTGGTGTTGGCGAGCCCGACCTCACCGGGCACCAGCAGGTCGGCCCCGGCGTCGATGGCGGCGTTGGCGGCCTCAACCCCGACACCGATCGCATCCAGGGGCCTGCTCCACAGTCATCGCGGGCCCCTGAGTGAAGTCGGCGGTACCGGCTGCGATGCGGCGGTCCACGGTGCCCTCCGCGTGCTGCAACAAGCCGACGTCAAACACCTCGGTTCCGGCGCCGAAGGCCCGGGAGATCACACTCACCCCGGCGAATCCGATGAGCGATCCCGGCGGCCATTTGACGCTGACTTCCTGAGGCCACGGAGTAACTGCCTGCGCATAGACCCCATGATCAGCGGCGAAGACGATCACCTTCGGGTGTGAAGGCACCGGCGGCGGGCACTGGGCGGCGATTCCACATAGCCGCACCCCTGATGGTTTCAAGCTCCCTCGAGGGACCCGGAGGCGGTTAGATCGTCCTGCCGAGCGCGGCCCGCCTGGAGCCAGGCATCCTCGACGGGGCGATACGGGCGGCGAGCTCGGACAGCTCGGCTGGGGTGAGGGCCATGGTCACGTCCTTAGCTTGATTGCCGATATGGCTGGCCGGTCCGGGTCGTTGACAACCGACCGGAGCGCACCGCCGAGGCTAGCATCCCCACTCAGAACAGCTTGATGGGGCTGATGATGTCAGCCAGGATCAGCACCACGCCGCCGATGAGCAGGAATCCACCAACCACGTAGGCCACCGGCAACATCTTCGCGGTGTCGACAGGTCCCGGATCGCTCCTGCCTCGCAGTCGCGCCACGCCGCGCCGCAGGGCCTCGTAGACCGCCCCCGGCGATGTGGCCGCCGTCGAGGGGAAGCAGCGGCACCAGGTTCAGCAACGCGACAAACAAGTTGACACCGCCAAGCAGCGACAACCACGTGGCTGCACGGTCCTGGATCGGCAACGAATCCGCCACCGCGATCTCCCCGCCACCCGGCTGGCACCGACCACGGAGATCGGGCTGTTGATGTCACGTTCAGCCCCGGTGGCGAGCCCAACCCCGACGTTCCAGACCCGCACGGGGAAGGAAGCCAGGGCAACCAACGACATCCGTGTGGTATTCCACATCTGTCCAGCCGTCTCGAGCACGCCTCCACGGACCAGTTCCCGACCGGGCGAGACGCCGAGGAAACCCGCCTCCACCGTGGAGGTTGGGTCGAGCTTGTCAGGGCACCGATTGGATGATGGTGTTCACGGTAGGGCAGTTCGATGGTTGTACCGTCACGTTCAACCGTGATAGCTGCGGCGCCGTCGCGGTTCGCGCGGATCAGGTCGGTCGCTCATCCCAACTGCTGATCCGGTGGCCGTTGAAGGCGACCACCTTGTCCCCACTCATGACACCCGCCTGTTTCGCGGGGTCTGGGGATCGCCCTCCTGGCAGGTGGCGGGGTGCGGCCCGCAGGAATGACGCAGTCGTTGACCACCGTCACATTCAGCGTTGACTGCCAGGTGCCGTGGAAGAGGTTGATTCCCAGGAAGATCAGGAAGGCCAGCAGAAGGTTCATGGCTGGCCCACCGAGCATAACGATGACCTTCTGCCACACCGGTTTCTGTGGAACAACCGTCCGTCGTCGGCGGGGTGATCTCCTCGTACTCGTAGCTGCGGGCCCGGTCGGCCAGTCGGGTGAGCCAGCCCCTGGGTTTGTCCGACTGCTTTTCAGGCGGATACATCCCAACCAGCCTGACGTAGCCGCCGAGCGGGAACATCTTGAACCCGTACTCGGTCTCGCCCCGTTTCCGGGACCAGATGGTCCGGCCGAATCCGACGAAGTACTGGGTCACCTTGACCCCGAAAATCTTGGCCGGCACGAGGTGTCCGATCTCGTGCAAGGCGATGGAGGCCATGATCAGGGCGAAGAACAGCAACGCCAGACCAATCAGGACAAGAGTGTTCAAGAAAGTTCCTCCACGAGTTCACGGGCACGCTGACGTGCCGCGGCGTCCGCCGCCAGCACCGCATCCAGGGTTAGTTCAGAATCCGGGACATGCCCGGTCTCGAGGTGTTCGGCCAGGGCAGCGAGAAATCAGGTCCGTTATTCCCAAGAACCCGATCCTGTGGTCGCAGAAGGCGTCCACCAGCACCTCGTTGGCCGCGTTGTAAACGGCCGGGGCCGTACCGGCGACCTTCCCTGCGCCGCGGGCCAGCTCAACAGCTGGGAAGGTCGAGTCATCCAGGGGCTCGAAAGTCCAGGTCGCAGGTCCGCGTCCAGTCGCAGGCAGCCGCGGCCCCCGGAGCCCTGTCCGGCCAGGTCAGCGCCAACCCGATGGGCAATCGCATATCCGGCGGTGAGGCCTGTGCCAGGGTTGAGCCGTCGGTGAACTCCACCATGGAGTGGACGACCGATTGGGGATGCACCGCCCACGACGATGTCGTCAAGGCCGATGCCGTAGAGCAGAGCTGCCTCGATCAGTTCGAGCCCCTTGTTGACGAGGGTGGATGAGTTGATGGTGATGACCCGACCCATTTTCCAGGTGGATGGGCCATGGCCTCCTCGGGAGTCACGTCCGCGAGTCCCGCGCGACTGCGACCTCGGAACGGCCCCCCGGATGCGGTCAGAATGAGCCGAGCCACCTCGTGGCGGCGTCCACCACGCAGAGCTTGGGCGAAAGCGGAGTGCTCGGAGTCGACGGCCACCAGCTGTCCTGGCGCAGCTAGATCGGTGACAAGTCTCCCGCCAATCACGAGAGATTCCCTTGTTCGCCAGGGGCCAGGGTGCGGCCTGCTCCTCAGCGCAGCGAGGGTGGGCTCCAGTCCCGCAGCCCCCGTGATGGCATTGACCACCACGTCGCAGTCCAGGGTGGCCAGCTCAGTCGCCGCCCCGGGCCCAGTCAGCAGTTGAGGCGCCTCGACCCCGAACGACGCGAGCTCGCGTTCCAGGTCCGCTGCCTCTCCGTCCGCGCCAAGGCCACGTACGCGGGTCGGAACCGCTTCACCCTGCTCGGCCAGAAGTTCGATGTTGCCACCCGAGGCGGCCAGCGCCACCACATCGAATCGGTCGCGTCGGGAACCAATCACGTCAAGCGTCTGGGTGCCTATGGATCCGGTGGAGCCGAGCAGGACGATTCTTCGCACCAGGACAGTGTGTCACGACGCGCCAACCGTGTCCCAGAACGACGTCGCCGGACCCCCACCTGCTGGATTGCGCCCGGCGGCGTCGTGATGTCTCACACGAGCCCGAAGGCCTGCATGGCGTTCGCCACCCTTGATGAAAACCAGTGATGTTGGCACCGACCACGTAGTCACCGGGGAACTCCGTACTCTTCAGCAGTGGCAGCCACATGTCATGGATGTTGCGCATGATGCCGGTCAGGCGTTCCTCGGTGTACTCGAAAGCTCCACGAGTCGCGCATGGCGTTCTGCTGCATTTCCAGACCCGAAGTGGCCACACCACCGGCATTCGCCGCCTTGCCCGGGCGAACAGCACCCCGGCGCCCTGCAAGGCGTGGATGCCCTCGGGAGTGGTGGGCATGTTGGCGCCCTCGACCACGGCCTTGACGCATTGCGGATCAGGATGGCGGCGTGTTCCCCATTCAGCTCGTTCTGGGTGGCGCAGGGGCAGGGCGACGTCCACGGGGCACGTCCCAGATCGAACCGCCACTGCCCAGCTCGGCACCGTCGCGGCGGGAGGCGTAGTCGGCGATACGGCCACGTTCTACCTCCTTGACCCTGCTTTCAGCAACCCGACATCGATGCCCGCCTCGTCGACGACGTAGCCGGAGGAATCGGAGCAGGCGACGACCTTCCCGCCGAGCTGCTGAACCTTCTCGATGGCGTAGATGGCCACGTTCCCGGAACCCGAAACCGCGACGCGTTTGCCGTCGAAAGCGTCACCGCGGGCTCTTCAGCATTTCCTCCGTGAAGGCCACGACACCGTAGCCGGTGGCTCGGTACGGACCAGCGAGCCGCCCCAGTCGAGGCCCTTTCCAGTCAGAACACCGGACTCATAGCGGTTGGTGATCCGTTTGTACTGGCCGAACATGTAGCCGATCTCGCGGCCACCGACGCCGATGTCACCAGCGGGCACGTCCGTGTATTCACCCAGGTGGCGGTACAGCTCAGTCATGAAGGACTGGCAAAAACGCATCACCTCGGCATCGGACCTGCCGTGCGGGTTGAAATCGGAGCCACCCTTGCCGCCGCCGATGGGCAAACCGGTCAGGGAGTTCTTGAAGATCTGCTCAAATCCCAGGAATTTGATGATGCCCAGATAGACGGAGGGATGAAAACGCAGACCACCCCTTGTAGGGGCCGAGAGCCGAGTTGAACTCGACACGGAAACCACGGTTGACCTGCACCGTTCCTCGGTCATCCACCCAGGGGACGCGGAAGATGATCTGACGCTCGGGCTCGCAGATGCGTTCCAGGATCTTGTCCTCGAGGTAGTCCGGGTTCTTCTTGACAACAGGCTCGAGGGTCTCAAAAACCTCCCGGACGGCCTGGTGGAACTCGGCCTCACCGGGGTTACGAGCAACCACGGACTCGAAGATGGACTGCAGCTGCTGATCCATTCGGACTCCTCGCTAGTCGATTTTCAGGTTTTTGACCTGCGGAAGCCTCAGCCCCGGTTTGTGAACACGACGTTTCAGTCCAGAAACAGGCTCACGCCCCGGTGATCTCACGAGCTGCAAGCTGCCCGCAGGCCCCATCAATCTCGGAGCCACGGGTGTCTCGCAGCGTCACAGGCACCCCGCGCCCTTGAAGCGTGGCCACGAAAGCTGCTTCATCCTCAGGCCTCGAAGCCGTCCACCGCGACCCCGGAGTCGGATTGAGGGGAATCAGGTTGACGTGCACCCATCCCCAGTTTCCGCGCCTTTTCAGGACGTCCGCGAGCAGGTTCGCACGGGAGACGGAGTCGTTGATGTCACGCATCAAGGCATACTCGATGCTGACGCGGCGCCTTGTAATCCGAGCGTATTCCCAGGCTGCGTCAACCACCTCAGCGACGCTCCACCGGTTGTTCAGCGGAACAATCTCATTGCGCAGGTCGTCATCGGGAGCGTGCAGGGACACCGCGAGGGTCACGGGACCCCTCCCCGGCCAGGCGTCCGATCTGGGGCACCAGACCAACGGTGGAAACTGTGATGCCCTCGGGCGCTCATTCCGAAGCCTCCGGGCACGGGAGCGGTGAGGGTGCGGATAGTTCCCACTACCGCCTTGTAGTTGGCCAGCGGCTCCCCCATTCCCATGAAGACGATGTTGTTGAGCCGACCGGCGCACCCTGGAACCTCGCCTGCGGCGAGCATCCGGTTGGCCGCGAAGGCCTGAACGGTGATCTCGGCCCGTGACAGGTTGCGTTTCAGCCCGCCCTGTCCGGTGGCACAGAAGGGCACGCCATTCCGCAGCCCGCCTGGGAACTGATGCACAGGGTGGAACGGTTCGGATAACGCATGAGCACGGATTCCAGAAGGGATCCGTCGTGCAGTCGCCACAGAGTCTTGACGGTACGTCCCCGATCGGCGGTCAGCCGACGCACCTGGGTGAGCAGGGGTGGAAAGAGCTGCTCGGCCAGGTCTTCCCTGAATCGCTGCGGCAGGTCCGTCCAGGCCGTGACCTCATCACTCAGACCATCAAAGACGTGCCGGGAAATCTGGTCGGCTCGAAAGCGGGCAGGCCGAATGACTCCATGACGTCACGGCGTTCGGGAACATCGAGGTCAAGCCAGTGCTTCGGGGCCTTGCCTCGACTCGGCGCGTCGAAGACCAGCGGAAGACGCGTCGGCATGTCACCCCCAGACTCAGGTGCAGGACGAGCCAGCCCACTGGTATCGCCACCAACATCGAATCCAGTCGATCCATGAACCCGCCATGTCCGGGAAGAAAGTTTGACATGTCCTTCAACCCGACGTCCCGTTTGATCAGGGATTCGACGAGATCACCCAGTGTCGCGGCAGGGGGCGACGCACAACCCAAGGACCAGGCCGAGCACCCAGGGCGCGCCCAGGCACAAGACTGTCGCCACCGCCCCGATGATCGCGGAGGTAATCATGGAACCCGCGAATCCCTCCCATGTCTTGGAAGGTGAGATGTGCGGAGCCATTTTGTGTTTTCCCAGCAGGCTGCCGACGGCGTACGCACCGGTATCGGAGGCCACCACGCAGGCCACCACCGCGATGATCCGCCGGGTTCCGCCTGGTTCGGCCATCATCAACGGTATGAAAACTCCCATCAGCGGGATGTAGGCGATGATCAATGCGCTGGCGGCAATGTCGCGGATAAAAGCCTTCTCGTGCCAGCAACAATCGCGCCACCAGAGCAAGCGATCACCGTCCACAGACGCAGATCACGGCGAAGGTGGTGGGCGGTATTCCCAAGATTCCATCGGAACATCGCGTAGGCACCGAGGACACTGATGAGGGTGCCCGCGACTATGGTTTTCACCTGCGCGTGCATTCCCTTGCGAAGCAACGCCCGGTGGATCTCGACGACGGCCATGCTCAGCGATGCGGCAGAGATCAGCACGAAGAACCAAGGGGCCCACAGCAGACCAACAGCCAGAGCAGCCAAGAGGCCGAGACCCGACGCCGATGGCCATCGGGAGATCCCGACCAACCTTCGGCGCCGATATTGCCTGGGCTGACTCCTGAGACGACATCAGACCTCGCTGAGCTCAGCTTCCTTGCCTTTGAGTAGCTCGTCAACCGCATCCACGTATTTCTTGGTGGTCGCATCCATAGCCTTTTCCGCCCTGAGCCAGTTCATCCTCACTGATCTCAGAGCTCTTCTCGAGCTTCTTCAGCGCATCAATGGCGTGTCGGCGAATGTTGCGTACGGCGATGCGAGCGTCCTCGGCCTTGGCCTTGGCGAGTTTGATGTACTCCTTGCGGCGCTCCTCCGTGAGCTGCGGCATGACGACCCGAATGGCGTTGCCGTCGTTGCTCGGGTTGACTCCGAGATCCGCTTCCCGGATGGCCTTCTCAATGGCCGCGATGGCGCTGCGATCAAGGGGTGATCAGCATGGTCCGGGGATCGGGCGAGTTGAATGTCGCGAGCTGCTGCAGGGGCGTCGGAGCCCCGTAATAGTCAGCGTTGAGCCGGCTGAACATGGCCGGATGGGCCCGGCCCGTACGAATGGTCGACAGATCCTCGCGGGCGTGGTCCACTGCCTGCTGCATCTTGGACTGGGTTTCCTTTTCGACGTCGGCGATCATTGCCGCTCTCCTTTGCCTGTGTGGGTTGTCAGCGGGAAACGAACGTCCCGATGGGTTCACCCTGCACGACGCGGCCAATGTTGCCCCGCTCGGACAGGTTGAAGAAAATGATGTTGAGGGCGTTGTCTCGAGCCAACGCGATGGCGGTTGCGTCGGCAACTTTGAGATCCCGGGACAGGAATTCGTCATGGGTCAAGTGCTCATACCGCTTCGCCTCCGGGTTGGTGCGTGGATCCGAGTCATAGACCCCATCCACTCCTTGCTTGCCCATGAGCAAAACCTCGGCGCCGATCTCAAGGGCCCGCTGAGCGGCGACGGTGTCGGTGGAGAAGTAGGGCATCCCTGAACCGGCACCAAAAGATGACCAAGCGCCCCTTCTCGAGGTGGCGTTCTGCACGGCGCGGGATGTAGGGGCTCAGCGACCTGAGCCATGTTGATGGCCGACTGGACGCGGGTGTCGATTCCTTCCTTCTCAGGAAGTCCTGAAGCGCGATGGCGTTCATGACGGTCCCGAGCATGCCCATGTAGTCGGCCCGGTCCCGCGCCATGCCGTTGCTGCTCAGCTCAGCTCCACGGAAGTAGTTGCCACCACCCACCACCACGGCCACCTGAGTGCCGCCGGAAACCACCGCGGCTATCTCCTTGGCGATGCTTGAGATGACGACAGGATCAACCCCCAGCTTCCCTCCGCCGAAAACTTCTCCCGAGAGCTTCAGCAGCACGCGCTGATGCGGCTTTGTTCATGGGACCTACCTTCCTGGTGGGTGACGCGTCACGGCACACAATATCGTCCCAAGCAAAACAAGCGCGCCCCTGTCAGGGGACACGCTTGTTTCAAAGTGATCAGTTCAGGCGCCCACGGCAAAGTCGCGCGAAAGCGCTTGATCTCGACCCCTGCGGCTTTCAGGACGTCACCAACGGTCTTCTTGTCTTCCCAGACAGCAGGCTGGTCCAGCAGCACAACGTCCTTGTAGAATCCGCCGAGACGACCTTCGATGATGCGCGGGAGCGCGCCCTCGGGCTTGCCTTCCTCGCGGGCGGTGGCCTCAGCGATACGGCGCTCGTTCTCAACCACCTCGGCAGGGACCTCCTCACGGGAGACGTAGACCGGGCTCATGGCGGCGATGTGCATCGCGACCTGGTGGACGAGAGCCTCGTCGCCACCGGCGTACTCGACCAAAACACCGACCTGGGGCGGCAGATCAGAGGCACGGCGGTGCAGGTACAGGTGGGTGTCGCCGTCGTAGTTGGCCACGTTGACCAGGGAGAGGTTCTCGCCCAATCGTGGCGGCCAGCGCCTGCACGGCATCTGGACGGTCGCAGAACCCAGGGGCGCACCTTTGGCGGCCTCGAGGTCTTTGGCTTTGGAGGAAGCAATGGCTTCGACGATCTGGTCGGCCAGCCCAACGAACTCGGCGTTCTTGGCCACGAAATCGGTCTCGGCGGCGAGTTGGATGAGGATTCCGTCCCTGCCAGCGACGATGCCGTTGGTCGCTTCGCGGTCGGTGCGCTTGGCAGCCTTCGCGAGCCCGGAGATGCGGAGCAGCTCGATGGCCTTCTCGTGATCTCCCTCGGCCTCGGTGAGGGCCTTCTTGGCGTCCATCATGCCTGCGCCAGTGGCGTCTCGCAGCTTCTTGACGTCAGCAGCGGTGATTGCCATGTCAGTTTCCCGTCTTGTCGTGTGGAATTACTCGGACTCGGTCGTGGCAGGGGCCTCGGCGGTTTCCGTCCCTCCGCGGCGGCGTTCTCGCCCTGCGCCAGGAGCTCGCGCTCCCAGTCGGGCATGGGCTCTGCCTCGGCCTCCTCACCGCTGCGACCGGAAGAGCGCTGGATCAGGCCCTCGGCGACGGCATCGGCGATGACCCGGGTCAGCAGGGCGACCGAGCGAATGGCGTCGTCGTTGCCGGGGACCGCGTAATCAACCTCATCCGGATCGCAGTTGGTGTCGAGGATCCCGACGATGGGGAATACGAAGCTTGCGAGCCTCGTCCACAGCGAGGTGTTCCTTCTTGGTATCAACCACCCAGACGGCCTGCGGAGTGCGGACCATGTCTCGGATGCCACCGAGGGTCTTGCTCAACTTGTTCTTCTCGCGCTCGAGGTGCAGCAGCTCCTTTTCTTTGGTCAGGCCGCTGCTGGCGGAGTCGGTCAGATCCATGCCCCTCGAGTTCCTTGAGGCGCTGGATCCGTTTCGTGACGGTGTGGAAGTTGGTGAGCATGCCGCCCAGCCAGCGTTGGTTGACATCACGGCATACCAGCCGGGTGGCCTGTTCAGCGATGGCTTCCTGGGCCTGCTTTTTGGTACCGACGAAGAGCACCTGCCCGCCACGGGCGACGGTGGACTTGACGAACGAGAAAGCGCTGTCGATGTAGCTGAGCGACAGCTGGAGGTCGATGATGTAGATCCCGTTGCGCTCGGCGAAGATGAACCGCTTCATCTTTCGGGTTCCAGCGGCGGGTCTGGTGCCCGAAGTGAACTCCGGACTCGAGAAGCTGACGGGCGGTCACGACGGCCATGGCCGTTCCTTTCACGATGGGCGCGGTCACGCCCATCCTTGTCAATGGCGAGCGGGGCTCGCGCGGGTGGTTGTTCTACTGACCCCGCTGGGGGTCTTCCTGATACGCCCGGCGGCGCGCACCCACGACGCGAAATCCGGGACCAACCACCACCGACGGTTCCCGTTACGGCGCATGCGATGTCAATCGGGCCCAGCCGATTGCGCGGCCAATCCTATTCCCGGCTGAGCAAGGTTTTCAACACGAGGCACAACATTCGCTGGCCCGGAGGCCGTCCCGTCCCGCCTTCCAGAGTGCATGACATGAGGAAGGCACTGCTCACACTGACTCTTCTGACGCTGGCCGTTTTCCCCGCGTTGGCGCACGCGGATGCAGGCTTTGGTTCTTGCAGCTCCCGTCCCGGGCGCTGTTGCGCCCCTTCGACGGCGGCTCCTCCCCTTATTCCGCGGGGCACCGTGGCGTTGACCTGGCTGCCGACGAGGGGGCGGAGGTGCGTTCCGCGGCAGTTGGAAGATCTATTTCAACGGGGAGGTCGCAGGACGACCATCCGTTTCCGTTGATCACGGCAACGGATTGCGCACCACCCTACACTCCCGTTGTCGGGTCCCTGCCCAAAGGAACGCAGGTCAATGCCGGTGATGTGATTGGGCATCTGGCAGGACCACCACACTGCGATCCCCGGTACTGCTTTGCACTGGGGCCTGACCGATGGCACCACGTACTACGACCCGATGCTCTACCTGAAGTCCCCACCCATCCGGTTGCTGCCGCACGGGTACGAACCCGCCGCCAGTTGCCTGGCTTCCGCCCGCTCAGACTCCAGGACCGGCACCCGAGCCCGGTTCCCTGCCTGTGGCCGGCCCCATCACCAGCCCGTTCGGGATGCGGGTGCATCCGGTCACCGGGGTCCTGAAACTCCACGATCGGGGGCGGACATCGGGGCTGACCTGCGGCACCGCAATTCACCTTCCCTGGGCCGGGACGGTGGTCTCTGCCGGCTACGACGGCGGATACGGATATCGGGCGATGGTGGAACACTCCGGGATCCGCACTGGGTACGCTCACATGCCGGGGATCGAGGTTACGGCGGGTCAAACCCTGGAGGCAGGGCCGTGGTGGGTCACGTCGGCAGCACGGGTTACTCCACGGGCTGTCACCTGCACTGGATGGCCTGGCAGAACGGCCAGGTGATTGATCCCCCTCACCCTGGTTCGCTGATTCCCTCAGGCCCGGGGATGGGCCTGCAGGAAAGGCTGCCCGGAGCCGTTCGTTGGTGACATGGGTGTAACGCTGGGTAGTCGCCACAGATGCGTGTCCCAACAGTTCCTGAACGCTGCGTAGGTCCGCTCCCCCGGCCAGCAGGTGGGTGGCCATGGCGTGCCGCAACGCATGAGGACCAACGGATGCACCACCCGCCGCGGTGGCGGCGTGGACCACGCGACGAGCAACCCGGGGTCGAGGCCACCGCCCCGGGCACCGAGGAACATTCGAGGGCGGACTGGCCGGTCCCGCCACACGGTCCCGGACCGCCAACCACGCGTCGAGGGCACGCCGGGCCGGGGCCCCCATGGGGACTGTGCGCTCCTTGTCGCCCTTCCCCAGCACACGCACCGTCGAGTTCTCGAAATCAACATCGTGCAACCCCAGCCCACAGGCTTCCGAGATACGTAGCCCGCTGGCATAGAGCAGCTCAACCAGGGCCACATCGCGCAGCGCTATCGGATCACCCTCGGTGGCTGCCGCGGCCAAGGACGCGATGGAATCGCTCACCTGGGTTTCGGTGGGCACCTCAGGCAGGGGTGCGTGGCCGCCGTGGGGCACGAAGCCGGGATCGCCGGGTCCGATGCGATGAAAACCCTCTCTGCGCGCCCAAGCGAAGAGCCTCGGGCGCAGGAGACCCGGCGTTGCAGGGTCGCCGGTTCAGCGCCGGAATCAACCTGTTCGGCCAGCCAGGAGCGTAGGTGCGCGAAGGTGAGCCGACCCGGCGGAACCGGAACTGATGAAGCCATACTCACCAGGTCTGCCTGGTAGGCGCGGACGGTGTTTCGGGACAGACCCCGTTCGCTCTCCAGATGGCGTCGGTACTCGGCGATCAACGTACTCCAGGGCCCATCCATGGCGTCAAGTGTGACAGCGGGCATACTGTTGCTCTGCACGACGAACCGGAGAACAGGAAGATCGATGCCCGAGGACCTCACCACCGGCAGCCCATCCGTCCCATCACCCGCTGGGGCACCCCTGTGATGCACGCAACCCACCACGCCCGTCACCGAGTTCGGAAATGAACTGCACGAGCTCATTCGCGACATGTTCGTAACGATGCGAGCGGCTGAGGGGGTCGGCCTAGCCGCTACTCAGGTGGGGGTCGGGATGTCCGTTTTCATCTACGAGTGCCCGGACGCCGACGACCGCGTCCAGCGCGGGGTGGTCTGCAATCCAGTAGTGGAGCTTCCACGGGCAGGGACCGCAACCTCGACGTTACCGAGGAGGGTTGCCTGTCATGGCCCGGCGGCTACTCGGGGTTCCTCGCCCCGACAAGGTCATCTGTCGAGGCCAGGACGCCTACGGTAAGGAGATCGAGCTGCTCGGCACCGGGCTGCTTGCCCGTTGTTTCCAGCACGAGACCGACCACCTGAACGGAACCGTGTTCGGGGATCGCATCTCAGATCGTTCGCGCAGGAAACTCGATGCTCAGGTGGCCGACCTGGCGTGGCGTTACCCCGCAGACTGGCCGGTTTCCCCGAAACGGGACTCCGCACCGCGCCCCGGCGAGGAGTGAGCCGGAGCGCCGGCACCCACGATCCGGATGCGGGGCACATGTCGCTGCAGCCAGCTGAAAGAATCAGCACTGATGGTGAACCACGGTGGTATCGCCCAATAGTGAAAGCGAAACATGAGCATTCGACCCCGTCTGCTGGCCCTTGCCTCGGCCTCGGCACTCCTCCCTGCATTCCTTGGAACCTCCACCCTGCCTTCCTGGGCAATTCCTACTCTCACCGACGCTCACCCGATACCGATCGGCGCGGTGCAGGGCGCCGGTACAACAAGCCCGTACGCGGGACGCACCGTGGTCGTCGAGGGTGTGGTGACTGGCGATTTCAGGGTGAGAATCAGCTGGGAGGTGTCTTCATTCAAGACACAGGGGACGGGGACGAGGACACCAGCGATGGGATCTTCATCCACGACAAGGGTACGAACGACCTGGAGGTTGGGGACCGGGTGCAGGTCAAGGGGAAGGTGAGCGAGTACAAGGACCAGACCCAGATCACCCCCACCGCTGTGGAGAAACTGGGTGGCGGCGACGCGGTGGCCCCGCTCGAGCTGAACCTTCCGGTCACTGACTGGGAGGACGACACGAAGGCATGCTTCTCAGATTCCCTCAGCCCCTGAGCATCCTCGACTCCCACAATTTCGATCGCTACGGGGAACTCACCTACGGCACGGACCGGCAGTGGGCCCCAACCGGCCTCGTCGATCCGGGGCAGCCCGCCATCGACCTGCTGGCCAGCAACAACGCGGACCGTCTGACGGTCGATGACGGACGTACATCCCAGAATCCCACCCCCGCCATCCACCCGAACGGGAAACCGATGGCCAAGGACAACTATTTCCGCAGCGGCGATCAGGGTTGCGAATCTGACTGGCGTGCTGGGCTACAGCTTCGGTTCCTACCGGTTTTGCAGCCGACCGCAGGGTGCCGATCACACCGCCAGCAACCCCGTCCTCCCGCCCCGGAGAAGCAGGGAACCTGCGGGTCGCGTCATTCAATGTGCTGAACTACTTCACCACCCCTCACCTCGGATGATTCCCGGGCTCGGGGGCGGACACCCCTGGAGGAGTTCCAGCGGCAGCAGGCGAAGATCGTTGCGGCCATGACCGCTCTTGACGCCGATGTCTTTCGGGTTGATGGAAATCGAGAACAACGGCACCGCTGTCGACGATTTGGTGGCGGCCCTCAACGCCAGGGCCGGGGAGGGCAGCTACGCCGCGGTGAAAACGGGAAAGGTCGGCAGTGACGCCATCTTTCAGGCTTTCGTCTACAAACCGGCGACAGTGGAACCGGCCGGTTCCACCGAAACCCTGAGTTTCGGCAACACAGGAAACCGACCCTCGCTGCTCCAGACCTTCCGCCACAAGGGACTCTGGTGAGCTGGTCAACGTGTCGGTCAACCACCTCAAGTCAAAAGGTTCGGCCTGCAAGAGCGATCCTGACACGGGAGACGGCCAAGGAAACTGCAACCAGACCCGCACCAAGGCTGCGGAGGACCTCGTTTCCTGGCTCCAGGACGACCCGACCGGCCAGGGACGCCGCGCGCACGGTGATCATCGGCGACCTCAACTCCTACGACCACGAGGATCCGGTGAAAACTCTCGTCGAGGGGGGCTACGCCGACATGGAGAAGAAATTCACCGGCGAACAGGCCTATTCCTACGTCTTCGACGGCATGTCCGGCTACTTGGATCACGCGCTCGCGAAACCAGGCCGCGGAAGCCAGCATCGTTGATGCCCGGGCCTGGCACATCAATGCGGATGAGGCGGACATCTTCGACTACGACATGACCTACAAGAGGCCGCGGAGCAGGAACTCTACAGCCCCGACCCGTATCGTTCCTCCGACCATGACCCGGTAGTGGTGAGCCTTCAGCTCGGGAACCCTGAAAGCCCGATGCCCTCATCGCCGGCTCCCTGCCGAGCCCACGCCATCGAGATCTATCTGCGTCCCGGTCTGCCGAAAACCAGTAGTTGATCACAGCCGCAGCCAGTGGGCGAAAAATGGCTGCCGCGGTGGCGACGTTCAACGAATCAACCCCCGCCGCCATCTCGATTCCAAGGCGAGACATCCGCGGCCTCCAGCCAGTCGTCGCTGAGCCCATGGCCCTCGGATCCGAGCATCAGGGAGCCCAGTTTCTTCGGGGCCCGGTAATTGGTCAGTAGCGTGGCCTCCGGTGAGAGGGTGGTGGCGGCCAGTTCGAACCCTGCGGCCCGGAACCGGGCGAGGTCCGTGCCGGAATCGGTCATGCGACGCCACCCGACCTGGAAGCAGGTTCCCCATGGAGGCCTTGATGGCCCGCCGGTAGAGGGATCCGCTCCGCCCGGGGAGATTACCACGGCATCCCATCCCGAGGGCGGCGGCGACGCGGATGATGGATCCGACGTTCGCGTGGTCAACGAGGTCCTCGCACACCAGGACGCGACGGGCACCGAGGACGACCTCCACGGCGTCTCATCGGGTCGTTCGAAGCTCGCGAGGGCCCCGCGGTGCACGTGGAAGCCACTCACCTGTTCGATCAGCCGGTCATCTGCTACCAGGCACGGGACACGGGCCGGGCCGCGAGCACGTCCCCAAGCCGGGCAGCCATTTCGCCGCCAGCAGGAAGGATCTGGGACGGCATCCGGCCTCGGCGGCGCGCCGGATGATCTTGT